>Ga0256841_1000113_pt1 | contig 90421 bp, 78 predicted proteins | sample 356308metaG_FD_185971 | JGI IMG/M metagenome (GOLD analysis project Ga0256841, IMG submission 185971) | Hydrothermal vent microbial communities from Mid Atlantic Ridge, Atlantic Ocean - 356-308 | ecosystem: Environmental > Aquatic > Marine > Hydrothermal vents | place: Atlantic Ocean: Mid...
ATGAATTTACTTAGAGCCCGCAACTTCTTTGTCTCCGTGGGTACAATCGAATGACGGGATTTGAAAATGTTTTGAATTGCCAACTCAAGGTTTTTCAAAAATGCGTAGTTCTGTTCCATTATTCCGGCATCGGATGCGGTAATAAGTTTTTGTTCTTTCAAATATTTTATTTTACCGGCAAAGTTTAATTCCGAGTTCCGGTAACCGGTATAATGTTTTAATTGTAAGTATTGTACGATGAAGTCAAGCGTAATCAATGTGCCGCGGCTTTTCTTCAAATTGACGGAAGTCTGAAACTGTCTGGGATTTTGCTTTCGCAATGTGTTGTACATTTCAACTGTTTCTTTAAGGATAATTTCTGCCGGAAATTTTTTTTGCGAGTGTTCCAGATGTTTTCTGAAAGTCTCGAACAATTCTTTATTCCCCCAAATGAAAGTTAACTTTGTTAGTGCCAAAAATTCCCAAACTCTAGCGCGCTTTTCCAAATATTTTTTATATCCTTCCAAATCCCAAACCAATGGTGAGCCTTCACCTTCGGGTCTCAAGCGGAAATCGACTTTGAACGGTTTGAATATTTGATTCATCTCTTTGAGTATTGCTTGAAAAATATTTTGCAACTCGGGCGCTTTTTTGATATTTCCGGCTACCACAATCAAATCGATATCGGAATTAAAACTCATCTCATTAATCCCGGAACTTCCGAGTCCGCCGATAAATAAATCTTGCTTTAAGTTTAAAGAATCGATGAGCTTGGCTATTTCAAGATGTAAATACCGTGTTAACAAACCGGCAAAACTTTCGCGGTTTATAATTCCCAAGGTATATTGTACGCTTAATGTAAGCAGCAATCGCATGAGAGTAATTTGATTAAGTTCGTTTTTTTCGAGCGGGTAAAAGACAAATTTGTTCAAGACAAAATCACTCAATTTGATATTTACGTTGAGAATGTCCATTGTCTGTTGGGAAAACTGGCACACATCTAAAAAGTTGCGGAAAAATTTTTTGTTTCTGAATTCGCTATACCACAAGGAAGGAAATTTTACCCTTTCGATAAACCGGGCGAAATTTTCAATTGTTTTATCCGGAAGAGGGGCGTTGCCCAAATAATTGAGCAGTGCGGGTTCTATTTCCGTAAACAGTTCAATTGTTTTTCTGTCGAATTTCTTTTGGCTAAGCAAACCCGAGCCGGTGCGTAAAAATTCCAAATAGCGGTGGCTTCTGTTTACGTCTTCAAAATTAATTGATTCCGCTTCTTTGTCTTCAAGCGTTTCTTTTCCGGTTCCGGCAATTGATAAGAAAATTTTCCTTACTTCTTTTCTAAAATCATCAAGTTTTTTCATGAAACCGTTTTTGGTTTTGAAGTTTAGGAAATGCACAAGTTTAAGGAAAATTTCATTGTCGGAAGGCAAGGAGTGTGTTTGTTTGTCATTCATTAATTGCAGAAAGTGTTCTATCAGCCGGTAGAATGTATATGCCTTACGGAAAGTGGCGGCTTCTCTTTCCGAAAGTAATTTGTACTTTCGTAAAACATTAATTGCTTGCAAAGTATTCGGTGTTTGCAGTTCGGGTATTCTCTTTCCGTTTATCAGTTGCAGAGCCTGAACGCTGAATTCTATATCCCGTATTCCGCCTTGGAATAATTTAACATTCGTATCAGTACTTCGTTTTTCGATATTTTTTTTCATACGTAAAATTACTTCACCGGGGTTTTCTTTAAATGGCTGGGCGAAGATATACGAGCGTGTGAATTTTTTGAAGCGGTTATATAAAATTTTACTTCCGGCAACATAACCGGATTTAATCAACATTTGTTTTTCCCAATCTTCACCTTTTGTTTCATAATAAGTAATGGTATCGGCAAGCGTACGGGCAAGCGGAGAGTGCCGCCCATCGGGTCTTAACCGGAAATCCACTCTGTACAAATAACCTTTCGATGTAAATTCCGAAGCGGATTTGATAAACAATTGAGTTGCTTCTTCAAGTATTTCAAAATACTCTTTACGTTTCCTGCCGGCTTTTCCGTTTTTATCAAAAAATAACATCAAATCGATATCCGAACTGTAATTTAGCTCGTTGCCACCCAGTTTGCCAAGGGAAATTAAACAATATGTGCGTTTCGTTCCGGTTATTCCGTACTTCGATAAAATTTCTTTATAACTCAATTCGAATAATGCGGAGATAATTGCATTTGCCAGAGACGAAAGATTAGCCGTTGTTTTAATTAAGGATTGACCGTATATGTCATTCAATGCTATCTTAAGAAAGTATCGTTGCTTTACGTTTTTAAGAAAGTTTAATTTTGAAGTGAAAGTTTTGTAACGTAAAATGTCGGTATTAATTTCAGTTATAAGATTTTGATAATTAATTTCTTCCGAAAGATAATCGTTATCGAAAAGTTGGTAAAGGTATCCCGGATTCCGGACTAATATATCAGTTAAATAATTGCTATTTGAAGCAATTGCAACCGTTATTTCCACCCGGTGTTTATATTTCAAGCAATCGGAAATAAATGCTTTACCGTCGAACTGGGCATTGATTATTCTTATTAAGTTTGCTTCCGATGATGACGTAAAATAATGGTTTTCCGTTTCCGCCTGAAAAAGTGAGAACAATTTTTCAATCCCGCTGGAAGATAAAAATCCTTCGGATGTATCGACAAGAAATTTGTAAAATCCGTCACTTAACTTGTATTTTGCTTTTTTCCGGGGCATTACGTTGCTAAAATAATATATTCGAAAAACATTTTTTCAAATAATAACCTGATGTTTGGATAAATATTTTCCCAATGCGAATAAAAACCGGTAGAAAAAGTTTTCCGGCAAAGCCGTTGGAAAATTCTTAAACTAAACAAAAGAAACAAATTGCAATTATTGTTTTATAATGTAGAACATAAAAAGTAAGATTACCGGCTTGAGGGCAGCGTTAAGTTCATTGCTTTTCAAAAGGGCTTTGGTTAATTTTATTAAATTAAATATTTAGGAGATTTTGATGCTACAAGGTTTACTCAAGAAAGTATTCGGAGACAAAAATACCAAAATTTTAAAAGAACTTTGGCCGATAGTTGACCAAATAAACGAGGAATATGAAAAAATTAAAGATTATTCCGATGACCAACTCCGCGCTAAAACGGCTGAATTTAAGGAGCGGTTGCAGAACGAAACGAAAGATTTGCGTGAGCGGATTGACGAATTAAAAAACAAATTAACTTCCGATGAATTTGATGAAGATTACGAAGAGATTCACGAAGAACTTAAAGAATTGGAAGAACAACTTGATGCCAAGTACGAGGAAATATTGGATGATATTTTACCTGAAGCATTTGCTGTGGTAAAAGCAACCTGTAAAGCTTTATTGGGTAAATCATGGGAAGTTGCCGGAAATAAAATCACTTGGGATATGGTGCCCTACGATGTTCAATTGTTAGGCGGCATAGTTCTCCATCGTGGAAAAATCGCCGAGATGGCAACCGGTGAAGGTAAAACACTTGTCGCTTCGTTGCCAATATATTTGAATGCTTTAACCGGACGCGGTGTTCACTTGGTGACCGTAAACGATTATCTGGCTAAGCGCGATAGCGAATGGATGGGTGAAATCTATAAATTTCACGGCTTAACCGTTGGCGTTATACTTAATACAATGGATCCAGAACAACGGAAAAAAATGTATAACTGCGATATTACTTACGGAACCAACAACGAGTTCGGTTTCGATTATCTCCGGGATAACATGGCAATATCGAAAGAAAATGTCGTTCAACGCGGGCACAATTACGCAATCGTTGATGAGGTCGATTCCGTTTTGATAGACGAAGCGCGAACCCCGTTGATTATTTCCGGACCCGTTGAAGCCTCCGAACACAAATTTTACGAAATGAAACCTCCGGTCGAACGGCTTTTCAGAAAACAAGCAAACTTGGTAGCGAAAATTGTGCAGGAAGCCGAAAAGAGATTGAGCGAGGGCAAATATGACGAGCAGACCGGAATACTGTTGCTCAGGGCGTTCCGCGGGTTTCCTAAGAATAAAAAATTACTTAAAATTTTAAGTGAACCGGAAAATAAAAAACTGCTCCAACAAACGGAGCTCGAATTTTTAAAAGAGAAAGAAAAGCGGATGCCTGAAATTGACGAAGAACTTTACTTCGCAATTGATGAAAAAAATAATTCCGTAAACTTGACCGATAAAGGAAGGGAAGAGCTTGCGCAAGGTTCGCCGGAAGGAAAAGAATTTTTCGTATTGCCCGATTTGGGAACGGAAATTCACGAAATTGAAAACAATCCGGCTCTTTCCGAAGAAGAAAAATTGAAAAAGAAAGACGAACTTTATCATCTTTACAGTGAACGTAGCGACAGAATTCACACTATCAATCAATTATTGAAAGCCTACGCTTTGTTTGCAAAAGACGACGAATACGTTATAACGGAAGACGGAAAGGTTGCAATTGTGGATGAATTTACCGGTAGAATTCTTCCGGGCAGAAGATATTCCGACGGTCTTCATCAAGCGATTGAAGCAAAGGAAAACGTTAAGGTTGAAAAGGACACACAAACGCTCGCAACGATAACACTTCAAAATTATTTCAGACTTTATAAAAAGCTTGCGGGAATGACCGGTACGGCGGAAACCGAAGAAGCGGAATTTGAAGAAATTTACGGACTGGAAGTTGTTGTAATTCCAACCAATAAACCCGTTGCCCGGATTGATGAAGACGATGCAATTTACAGAACAAAACGCGAAAAGTTGAATGCAATTGTTGAAAAAATCAAGGAGCTGCGTGAGGAAAGACGCCCCGTACTTGTAGGTACAACAACGGTTGAGGCTTCCGAAACAATAAGCCGGATGCTGAAACGGCAAGGGATTCCACATAATGTGTTGAATGCCAAACATCATCAACGTGAAGCGGAAATTGTTGCATTTGCAGGTCAACCCGGTGCCGTTACAATCGCTACAAACATGGCCGGGCGCGGTACCGATATTAAACTTGGCGAAGGTGTTGTGGAAAAAGGCGGGCTTTACATTCTCGGAACCGAACGTCATGAATCGCGCCGTATCGACAGACAGTTGAGAGGTCGTGCCGGCCGGCAAGGAGATCCCGGAACCTCCAAATTTTTTATCTCGCTCGAAGACGATTTAATGCGCCTTTTCGGTGGCGACCGTGTAACAAACGTTATGCGCAGAATCGGAATTGAAGAAGGAGAAGCCCTTCAACATCCGATGATTACCAAATCCGTTGAACGGGCACAGAAAAAAGTGGAAGAAAACAACTTCGCAATTCGTAAACGCCTTTTGGAATACGACAACGTTATGAATCAACAACGCGAAGTGATTTATACCCGCAGAAGACGTGCACTGGAAGGTGAACGCCTTAAAACCGAAATTTACGAATTGCTGGAAGAATATATCGACGATTTGCTCGATGAACATTATGAAAACGTTGAAGTGGAGCAAATCCGCGAAAAAATGTTGAAAAACTTGCTCGTTGAAGTGAAACTTGAACCTGAGGAATTTGAAAAACTTGGACGCGACGGAATTAAAGAAAAATTGATCTCAGCTGCAAAAGAGTTTTACGAAAAGAAAGAAGAAATGCTCGGCTCCGAATTGATGGCAAGGCTCGAACGTTACGCTATGTTAAGTGTGATAGACGAAAAATGGAAAGAACATTTGCGGGATATGGATGATTTGAAAGAAGGAATAGGATTGCGGGCATACGGCCAGAAAGACCCGTTAATCGAATATAAAACCGAAGCGTACAAGTTGTTTGTCGATTTGCTTGTTGAAATTAGAAACGATGTGGTTTCATTCAGCTTTAAATTTTTCCCGCAAATGCCCGAAGAAGTTCAAGAAAGAAGAGTAAAACGGCCGCAAAGATTAAGAACCGTTAAAGCCGATTCTTCGAATATGGGAATAAGAACCGGTGCACAGCAAACCGATGAAGGAGCAAAACGCGGTAAACAACAGCCGATTCGGGTTGAAACCAAAGTGGGCAGAAACGATCCTTGTCCTTGTGGCAGCGGTAAAAAATATAAACATTGCCACGGACGGAATGCTTAAACAATTTATTTTGAGGTTGTAATGAAAAAGATTGAAGCAATAATAAGACCATTCAAATTGGACGAGGTAAAAGAAGCTTTGTTGGAAGAAGGAATAAGAGGTATGACGATTTCCGAGGTGAGGGGTTACGGACGACAAAAAGGGCATAAAGAAGTTTACCGCGGCAGTGAATACGAAATTGAATTTGTGCCCAAAATTAAAATAGAAGTTGTTGTGAATGATGATATCTCCGATAAAGTAATCGATGCAATTTTACGAACGGCTAAAACAAATCAAGTTGGAGACGGAAAAATCTTTGTTTCGGAAATAAATGACGCAATCAGAATCAGAACGGATGAATCCGGTCCCGAAGCACTTTAACATAAAATGAAATTAGTTAAAAATACAAAAATAGCAATTTTAATAATTGCGATTGTTTTAATTAACGGTTGTGGTTTTTGGACGGATTTCACCACATATTTTAATCGTTACTACAATGCATCCAAGCTGTTCGAAGAAGTGGAAACACATCTTCTTAAAAACAAAAAAGATATCTTCGAATTCAAGCTGGATGACCTTAAAGGGCAAGATAAAACCAAACTCAAAAAAGTAATTGAAAAAACATCCAAAATATTTCAATTTCAAAGTGAATCTTCTTATTTCCCCGATGCTTTGTTGCTGACCGGTAAAGCATTCTACTATCAGCAGGATTTTTCAAAAGCCCTGAGAAAATTTAACGAGTTGCTCTCGTTAAATTTGGAAGATTATAATTTGGAAACAATGCTGTGGATTGGTAAAACACAATTGCAATTGAGGGAATTCGATAAAGGCTTGGAAACATTGGATAGGGTAATCAATCTTGCAGCCGAAAAGGGAAACGAAGATGTACTCAAAGAGGCTTATGTAGCACAAATCGCATTTCTAACTTACCGCGAACGGATTCCCGAAGCAATTGAACTTTGTAATAAATTTCTTGCCGTTTCGGATGACGATTATATCAATGCAAAAACATCTTACCATTTGGGCGAGCTTCAGCTTCAGTTGGATAATTTGGAAGAAGCGATTGCCGCTTTTCAAGCCGTTGACAATTACGAACCGGATTTTACTACGGAGTTCAACAGTAAATTGAAAATAGCCCAGATTTATAAAGAGCTCGGCAATACCGAAAAGAGTCTTGAGCTATTGGAAGAATTAAAAAACGAGAATAAATTTCAAGACTTCTCCGATAAAATTGATTTGGAAATCGGACAAATATATTATGAAAAAGGTTTGGTTGAAGATGCCGTTACCCAATTTGCGGCAGTCGATTCTGTTTATACAAATGTGGAAACAGGCGGAATTGCCAGCTATCACATCGGAGGAATTTTGATGCGAGATTACCATGATTATGACAGTGCAAAAATTTATTTCGACAAAACTCTCCGTTCAAAAGCTCCGCTTGAAATTAAAACCGAAGCAAGAAAAGAATCAAATTTAATTAATAAATACTTAAAACTTATCCGCAAGTTAAAAACCCAAAAAAAACAATTGCTTTATGCTACCGATGACGATGCGTTTATTCTCGATTCACTTGCGTATGAAGAAGCTCTCAGAAAAGATACAATGAAAAACAAAGGAGAAAATATAACCGGCAGCGAAACTAAAAACAGATTCAATAAGAGAAGCAGAAGTAAATTCGACAAGGGTAAAAGAAAAGGTCCGAGAAAGCCGGTACGACCTAAAATTCCGGTGGATTCATTGCATACACTTATCAGTAACACTGAATTTGAGCTCGCTAATATTTTCTTCACCGAATTCAACGTGCCGGATTCGGCATATTTTTATTATACCAAATCGCTCGAAGATAATGAAAACAATCCGCAAAAGCCTCAAATACTTTACGCACTCGGCAGTTATTACGAATTAACCGGTGATTCGGCTAAAGCGGACAGTGTTTTTGAAATAATTTACGAAGATTACAAAGGAAACGAAATTGTTAACAGGGTAGCGGAAAAATTGCATCTACCGGAAGTTAAAAGTCAAACCGGACCTGCCGAAAAAAGTTATTTAAATGCGGAAACCCTGATTGATAAAAACAATTTTTCCCAAGCCATACCGGAACTGAAATCAATTTTCGATAAATATCCGAAATCCACTTATGCGGCAAAATCACTCTACGCAATTGGCTGGATCTACGAAAACAAATTGGATAATCCCGATTCCGCAGCAGCTTATTATGATTTGCTAAATACCAAATTCGGCAATTCAGCTTATGCGAAAAAAATAAAAACCAAAATTTATTTTTATAAAAAAGAACAAGCGAAGAAAAAAGCCGGAGCCGATTCAACCGGTGGAGATTCAAACGGCAAAACTTTACGGAACAGCTCTGCAACCGTAAAGAATAAAACCCAAAGAGACAAAAACGCTTCGGGGAAAGTTCACAGACCCGGAACAAAAACATCAAAACTGCAGGAAAACGGAACCGGAATTAAAAAGCCCGGAAGCAAATAAATTTAACTGCCATGAACAGAAGAAAACTCCTTGAACTTATTGAGCAAGGTGAAAATCTTAATGTGGAATTCAAACAACGATTTTCCACTTATGAAAAAATAGCAAAAGAATTTATTGCTTTTGCCAACACGCGCGGCGGTTATATTTTGTTCGGAATAGATGATGATAAATCGATTCACGGTGTGGAAAGTGAAAAGGGTGAAGCCGAGTTGATAAAGATTACCGCCCGGCAATATTGCGAGCCGCCGGTTAAGTATAATATTCATTATATCAATATCGATAACAAAGAAATTGTTGTTGCGGAAATTTTTGAATCCGCTAACAAACCGCACCGTATCCAAGATTATTTGGAGCAGTTGGATTTAAATAGATCGGAAGTGTTCGTAAGAGTAAACGATAAAAGTGTTCCGGCTAGCAAAGAGATGATTAAAATTATGCAAACCCGCTCGCGTGCAATCCCGCTTAAAAATTACCAAATCGGTAAAAATGAAAAAATTGCTTTTGAGTTTTTGGATAAACACGAAACGATAACCGTTAAACAGTTAAGTGAAATTGCAAATTTATCAAGGCGGAGGGCATCGAGGACGTTAATCAAATTGGTGAGGGCTAACTTGCTTTTAATTCACACAAAAGAGAACGGGGAAGATTATTTCACTTATGCCGGTTAATTATTCCGTGTCGAAAATTTTTCTCAATTCGAATACAGCGATTCCGTAAGCCACTGCAACGTTAAGCGATTGTTTGATTCCGTATTGGGGTATTTCAATTGCTGCATCGCAAAGGTCAATAAGCTCTTGTGAAACACCGGTTATTTCGTTTCCAACAATAAGACACAACGGAAAATCATTTTTCGATAAAGAGTAATAAGGAATATTTTCGTCAGTCTGCTCCAACGCAATTATTTTCACACCTTGTTTTTTCAGTTTCTTTACCGTTTCAACCGGATTTTCCGCATATTCCCATTTAACGCTTTCTTGCGAGCCCAGAGCGGTTTTCAGAACTTCTTTTTTGGGCGGATGCGGAGTGTAACCGCAAAGATATAGCTTTTCGATCATTGCACCGTCCGATGTCCGGAAGATTGAGCCTACATTGTATGAACTTCTGATGCTGTTCAACACAACGTAAACCGGCAATTTTTGTACTGTGTCTAATGTTTCGAGTGTGCTTCTTTTGGCGGATATTTCGGCGTGAGTAAGTTTTTTCATAATTGTTTTATTTGTTTTTTGCGGCGAGCTGCCCGCATGCAGCTGCAATATCGTCGCCTTGCGTTTTTCTGATCATTACCGTAACGTTGTTTTCCCTTAAAGTTTGAACAAAATCATCAATACGGTCTTTCGGTGTGGGTTCCAATGTTGCCCCGAAACCACCGGGATTCATGTGCGCAATGCTGTTGAAAGGAATAACGTTTATTTTACATGAAAGCTGGCGGCATAATTTGGTTAATGCTTTTATGTCTTCGTCTCTGTCGTTAACGTCTTTAAACATTGTATATTCGAAAACAATGGGTGTCTTGGTTTTCTTGGAATAATATTTAATTGCTTCAATGTTTTGTTCCACCGGATATTTTTTGTTAATTGGCATAAGTTTGCCCCGGATATCATTAAAACAAGAATGAAGCGAGAGTGCCAACTTTACGCGCAATCCGCTATCTGCCAATTCTTTTATTTTATGTGGAATTCCCGCCGTGGAAACCGTAATTCTGTTTCTGCTAAGACCTTTGTTAAGCTCGCTGGTAAAAATGGAAAGTGTTTTAACCGTCGTTTCAAAATTCAATAACGGCTCTCCCATTCCCATGTAAACTATATTCGTTATGTTTTTCTTGCCGTAATCTTTCGCTGCAAGTAAATATTGGTCAACTATTTCCGCGGCGGTTAAATTCCGTGTATAGCCCATTAATCCGGTTGCACAAAATTTACAATCGAGCGGACAACCTACTTGCGTTGAAATACACAATGTATTACGGTTTTTATCCGGTATTACAACGGATTCGATTTTATTACCGTCTTCCGTACGGAAAAGATATTTCTTTGTTCCGGTTTCGGGAGAATTTTGCACGGTAACCAGTTTTAACGATTCCAGCGAAAATTTTTCGCTCAACTTTTCCCTCAATGATTTCGAAAGATTTAACATTTCACCGAAATCGTTTGATAGATGGTTATACATCCAATTAAACACCTGCTCGCCGCGGTATTTCGGTTCGCCCAATCCCTTGAACAATTGTTGTAATTCGTTTAGCGTTAACCCTTTTAATTGATATTTACCGTTTCCGTTTTTCATAGCGAGCAAATATACAAATGTTTAATCAAATTATCAGCTTTACCAAGGGGTTTGAATAGATTCTTATAAAACTTATTTTTACATATATAAAATTCGCTTGGAAATTATTAAATGAGACAGAGAACCAACCTGGATACCTCGGAAGCAAATTTTGTTTATGCACGCGTATTACTTGAACTTAACAAATACGATAAATTTCAAAATCTGTTTGTTACCGACCGGAATAAAATCATCGATGAAATATGCCTGGCGGTAATTGATGAAGCAAATGAAAAAGAGGAAGACCGTGAAGCTCTTAAATTTGAAATCATGTCGTATAAACTTCCCGCCGAAGAGAAAGAAAAGTATTTCAGTCCACCGCTGTATATAAGCGGCTTGAAGAAACCGGAAGAGTTTGATAAAAAGCTGAATAAAAAGTATGGTTCAATTATTAAAAAATATATAAAAGAAAAATTTATTAATTAAAAGCTAAAAATTGATTTAAATCACATTGGTTAACTTATAAAATTGTTATTATAAATTAAAATGTGCAATAAAATAATTTCATCTTCTGTTTAATCCTCTAAATCTGATCAACTTTGAAATTAAAAATATAACATCCGGCGATAAAGAACACGGAATTCGTTAATATAAATTATCAACCAAGGGTATGTTATGAAAAAGATATACGCCGGTTTGTTTTTAATTTCGTGCGCCACCTTGTTATTAGAATTATCATTGTTAAGAGTATTCGATGTAATTTTATACTCTAACATTTCTTACTTGGTTATCACCTCGGCACTTTTTTGCTTTGGTTTAGCGGGTGTTTATTCTTCAATTCGGCCTTTGCCGTCTAGAGTATACCTACATAATTATATTTCAAAACTTTCTGCACTTTTTGCTATTTCGGCTATATTAATTCTTCCGGTAACTAATACTTTGCCGTTCGATTATGGTATGATTTCGAAAGAACCTGTGATGCAATTGTTTTATTTTTTACTTTTATATTTTTTTCTTGCATTGCCTTTCTTTTTTGCCGGGTTAATGTTTACAACTATTTTTACAATATATGCATTAAAAATTCAAAGATTATATTTCTGGGATTTATTCGGAGCGGCAATAGGTAGTGCGGTTATCATACCACTCGTGCCTGTTATAGGCCCTGCTGGAAATTTGTTTGTAGTAACTTCTTTTGGGTTATTAGCAGGAGCGCTTTTCAGCATAAACTGGAAATACAAATTAACAGGCGTTTTTCTGGCGGTGATTGTTTTTGCCGTGCCTTTCTTAAAATCAGACTATTTTGAATTCACAGTTCATGTTAATAAAAGAGGAATAAAAACAGCATCGGAGAAAAATTGGATTGAATATACATACTGGGATCCTATTTCAAAAATTGATGTAATTAATCCGCCACACGGTAAATTCAAACATATTGCATACGATGGCGGTTCCCAAAGTAGTTTTATTTATCCTTTTGACGGGGATTATAATAAGTTAAGAAATGAATTGCCGGACTCGGTTACAAAACATTTTTGGTCGCGCGGCGTAATTGTTTCACATTTTTTAAAGCAAAATGAAAGCTATGATGCATTGATAATAGGCAGTGCGGGTGGCCAAGAGACAAAAGCCGCACTAACTTTTGGCGCTAAAAGCATTGACGCGGTTGAAATGGTAGGTGCGGTTGTTGATATTGGTAAACACAAATATGCAAAATACAATGGCAATATTTTTAATCACCCAAAGGTAACTTGTGTTGTGGAGGAAGGCAGAAGCTTTTTAAGAAGGACAAATAAGAAATATGACATCATCCAAATTTTCAGTAATCACACATCGTCAAGCATTGCTGCCGGCACGGGCGCAATGGCTACAACTTATTTACAAACCGCTGAAGCATACGTGGAATATTTTACTCATTTGAAACCTTCGGGTATTCTTCATATTAATCACCATGTTTATCCGAAGGAAATTACTACTGCCGCCCTTGCATGGAAAAGTTTGGGATTAAAAGATTTCAAAAAACACGTTATTGTATATGAACTGCAAGGGATACAAGATAATCTACCGACTTTGTTGATAAAAATGAGTCCTTGGACGGAAAGTGAATTCCGAAAACTTCAATACTTTTTTAGTTTGGAAACCGATGAAAAAAAATATAATTGGGTTTATAAACCTGTTGTTAATCCATTTGTAGAACGGGACAATTTTTTAAGTGATGATTTTTTCACGGGAAATATTCCGGAAGAACTCATTGATAAAATACCTTTTAGAGTAGCTCCATCAACTGACGATAAACCATATTTTAATTTTTTAAGAAAAAAATATAAAGTTTTAAATGAAGATTCGTCCAGTTACCTCAACCTCTCTACAGCAAGTTTGTTAAATAAACAACTTAAAGGTGGAATTATTCCAGTAGACGTAATCCATCTTATTGTTACTGCGGTTCTCTCTGTAATATTTATCTTCTTGTTTGTTTTTATCCCGCTTCGTTTCTCCAACGCCGGGAAATCCGGAAAGTGGTCGGGTAAGAAGAATACTCTGGTTTATTTCAGTTGTTTAGGTATGGGTTTTATAATTTTAGAACTTGTACTCATTCAAATTTTTATGAAATTAATTGGTTCGCCTCTTTACACTTATTCCACAATTGTTTTCGTCCTTCTTGTTGCTGCCGGTTTGGGTAGCTTCTATACAAACAAGTTGAATATTTCTCTCGAAAACCGGTGGTACTTGCCTTTCGTAGGAATAATTGTAACTAGTGCAGTGCTGTTAATAATACATCCATATATATTTTATTTTTATTTAGCTTCAGATATAATAATTAGAATTCTAGTGGCAATTATTTTATTAGCTCCCCTCGGATTTTTCCTCGGAATGCCGTTTCCGTTGGGAATATTGGCAACAGAAAAACAACCCATAGGTGCAATTGCATGGGCGTGGGCAATGAATGGACTCTTTACGGTTGTGGGCGGATTGCTCAGCGTTTTTTTGTCAATTCAATTCGGTTTCCGTATCACCTTGATTATTGCGATAATTATTTATGGTATGGCTTTCTTGGTTTTTTCGAGGGTGAGGAATACAGTTGTAGGTCAAATTGAACTCTATAAAACATAAATAACTTTTTAGAGAAGTCATTTCGAGGATAGCTCACCTCTCTTTTTAATTTGTCTTATTGTATTTTCCCGCCTTTAATATCCGAATAATTTTGTAATTTTAGTTATAAGTATGAATTTGTTCAAAAAAATTGCGGAGTTTTAAAATGAATTTTGAATTAAACGAAGAACAACTAATGATTCAACAAACGGCGCGGGAATTTGCCGAAACGGAAATCGCACCATCCACAATTGAACGCGATATTAAAGCGGAATTCCCCACTGAAATTGTAAAAAAATTGGGTGAGCTCGGATTTATGGGAATGATGGTTTCCCCCGAGTACGGTGGCGCCGGTTTGGATACGGTAAGTTATGTGTTGGCACTGATAGAAATTTCCAAAGTTGATGCCAGCGTTGGAGTAATAATGTCGGTGAATAACTCGCTTGTCAATTTCGGCTTGGAAAAATGGGGGTCTGAATATATCAAAAAGACTTACTTAACCCCTTTGGCGCAAGGTGAAAAGTTGGGTGCATTTGCCCTTTCGGAGCCTGAAGCGGGCAGCGATGCAACGCAACAGAGAACAATGGCGGAAAAAGACGGAAAATATTGGGTTCTCAATGGAATTAAGAATTGGATTACAAACGGAACGTCAGCAGATTATTACATAGTGATGGCACAGACCGATAAAGAAAAACGGCATAAAGGAATCACCGCTTTCCTTGTTGAAAAGGGAACCCCCGGGTTTGAGCATGGCGTTAAAGAAGACAAATTGGGAATCAGAAGCTCGGATACGTGTTCTCTGACGTTTACCAATTGCCGCGTTCCCGAAGAAAATGTTATTTGGGATGTGGGAAAAGGATTTTACTTCGCAATGAATACCCTTAACGGCGGAAGATACGGTATTGCCTCGCAAGCAGTTGGTATTGCAACGGCAGCATACGAGAAGGCATTGAAATATTCACTCGAGCGAAAAGCGTTCGGTACCGAAATCTTTAATCATCAGGCAATTCAATTTAAATTATCGGAAATGGCAACCAATGTGGAAGCCGCACGATTATTAACTTTACAAGCAGCCGCCTTGAAAGATGCCGGAAAGGATTATATAAAACAAGCATCCATGGCTAAATTGTTTGCCAGCGAAACAGCCGTTAAATGTGCTCTCGAAGCAATTCAAATTCACGGCGGTTACGGTTACGTAAGAGAATATCTGGTTGAAAGATATCTTCGCGATGCCAAAATAACAGAGATTTATGAAGGAACTTCGGAAATACAAAAAATTATTATTGCACGCGAAATAATGAAGGAAATCCAATAATATTTTGTCTCTCGTAAATCATGAAATTTAAATTATTACTAATTTTATCATTTGTATATGGAAATTTAATTGCACAAACGGATTGGGAAAGATGGGATGCGGATAATTCCGTTTTTCAACTCAAAGGAATTCAAGAGAGGGATTATTCACTCGACAAAAGTAATGTTGGTATGATGGCACTTACCGCATTGAGGGACTTGTATTGGTTTGCGTTTTCGGATCTCGACGGAGATAATTGTCCGTTTCATCCCACGTGCTCTTCATTTTTTGTCGAAGCGGTAAAAAAAACAAACCTGCTTCAAGGATTGCTAATGTTTGCCGATAGATTTACGAGAGACACTAATTTTTTCAAAGGATTTAACCATTACGAAATTGATGAAACCGGAAAATTTTTCGATCCCGTTGATAATTACACTTTAACCGGTACATACATCCGTAAGCAATCATACCACAAAAGGAAGTATAAACTTAAATAATTGAAAATATTAATATATTTCACATATTTTTTACTTTTGCCAATCGTTTTGTTAGCCCAACCGGCTGAATTGTTTCAACCCGGGAATAGATTGAAATTCGGAAATTATCTTTTTTGCTCGAACGATTATTTACGTGCCATTGACGAATTCCAAAACTTTTTGAAGTATAAAAAGAATGATACGGTCTTTTTTAAAATAGGTTTGGCATATGAAAAAATGCGGAAATATGATATCGCACAATTGTATTTTGCATCGTATCCGGAAAAGAATGCTTTTTATCCGGAAGCCCGGCTTGAATTTCATAAATTATTTTTTTTGAAAAAAGAATTTTCCGCACTGAGAGAAAACGTTGCTCGAACCGGAAAAAATTTTGAATACTATCCTGAAATAAAAAGGTTAAGCTACATCAGTTACTTGTTCGATGATACGGATTTACCCGATTCAAATAATTTCAAACTCTGGTTTAATAATTCCGGACAAAAGAAAATTATCCGTTACTACAGAATAAAACTGAATTTACCACAAAAAAGTTTAACTGTTGCCGGAATGCTTTCGGCGGTGATTCCGGGCTTGGGAAAAATTTATGCCGGCGAAACTGGCGATGGAATAACCGCTTTAATTGTCAACGGGCTTCTCGGCTTTTTGGCCTATGATAATTTCCGTGCCGGTCATAAATTCAGAGGTTGGTTGTTTTCGGGACTTACCGCATTCTTTTATGCAGGGAATATTTACGGCTCGGTTGCAGCTGCTCAAATTTATAATAATAAAATCAAAACCGGTTACAAGCAAGAACTGGAAATGTTTTTGGAACGGGAAAATTATTTTTTACCGGATTACAAAAATTTATGTAAATGAGTAATGAATAAAAATTTAATAATTATAATTATAATAAGTTTGACGGCTTTTAATTTACCGGCACAAACCAATCTCCGCTGGCAAGCGGCATATGCGGATTCTTTGTTTGCTTCGGCACAATATTTTGATGCAATTACCGAGTATAAACGCTTGCTTTTCTTTGACAAGGAAAATAAATATTCGTTTTCCGGAAATTATAAAATAGGGCTATCTTACAAGAAAGGCGGTAAATTTGACGATGCAATAAAATATTTCAGATTGGCTGAAAAGAATGCAAAACGTGATTCCGGAAAACTCAAAGCGAAGTTTCAAATTATAAGAACCAATATTTTAAGGGGTACAACGGAAATTGCTCTGAATCATCTGAGGCAATTGGCAAAGGAATTAAACGATTCTCTATCACTGAAAAAAATCCGGTATTGGAAAGGCTGGGCGTTTATGTTTTCGGACAAATGGGATTCCGCAAAAGCCGAATTCACCCGGATTAATCCAAACCATGAGTTGATAAAAATTTGTGACAATGTGATAAATCAAAAATATTCCGTAACTTTTGCCAAACTATTTTCTTATATTTTACCCGGAGCAGGTCAATTTTATACCGGACATTATCTTTCGGGATTGATGTCGCTTGGTATGAATGTTTTATGGGGTTATTTTACGGTAAAGGCTTTCATCGCCGATAGGGTTTTTGACGGAATAGTTACCGGAAATTTGTTATGGTTCAGGTTTTACAGGGGAAATTTTCAAAATGCAGAAAAATTTGCGCTGCAAAAAAATATCGAAATTGCTAACGAAGCTTTAAGGAAAATACAATTAGAATATAAAGGAGAAAAACCGTGAGTCTTTCCGAAAGTGAGTTAAGAAAAATTACTTTGGAAGCAATCGAGGAATTGGGCGAAAATGCAACACCGCAACTTGTAAAAGAAGTTGTTGAAAAAGCAGTTAGAAAATTGGAAGGTGAGGAACAACGGCCTGAAAAAACATCGTCCGATTCTGGACGTGTAATCCTTACTTCGTTCGGAATGAATCATCCCGGAATTGTTGCCGGAATTACAAAAGCATTGTATGAAGCAGGGTGCGATATTCTCGATATCAGTCAAAAAATTTTATCCGATTTCTATACAATGATGATGGTTGTCAATATCAGTTCATCGAAACAAGGGTTGAGAGAGCTGCAGGAAACAATGAACAAAGTAGCGGATGATCTTAAAGTTAAAATTTACATTCAGCATGAAGATGTGTTCAGATATATGCACCGTGTATAAAATTAAGGAATAAATCATGCCGTACGAATTTGAAGAAGTACTCGAAACAATCAAAATGACGGAAATCGAACATTTCGATATCCGTACGGTTACAATGGGAATCAGCTTGCGGGATTGCTACGATCGTAATTTGGAAATAACGAAAGAAAAAATTTATTCCAAGATATTAAAGTATGCGAAAAACCATGTGAGTTACGCTGAACAAGTTGAAGCCCAATTCGGAATTTCGATTGCAAACAAAAGAATTGCCGTAACCCCCGTTTCCATCGCTTTCGATGGTTTGGATGCCGGAGGCTTTATAGAAGTGGCGAAGGTTTTGGATAAAGCGGCAAAGGATGTTGGTGTGGATTACATCGGAGGATTTTCCGCACTGGTACAAAAAGGTTTTACCAGGAGTGAAGCGGAAATGATTAAAGCAATTCCTCATGCCCTATCTCAAACGGAGAGGGTCGTATCAAGTGTCAATGTTGCATCGACAAAAGCCGGAATAAACATGGATGCCGTAAATATGATGGCTGCTGCAGTAAAGAAAACGGCTGAGCTTACCAAAGATAAAGATTCTGTGGGTTGTGCAAAACTGGTGGTCTTCTGCAACGTACCCGAAGATAATCCCTTTGTAGCAGGCGCCTTTCACGGGGTTTCCGAAGCGGAAGTTTCGCTTAATATGGGAATCAGTGGTCCCGGTGTGGTTTTGGATGCAATAAAAAACGCCGGCAAAGTCGATTTGCAACAGCTTGCCGAAGTGATCAAAAAAACCACATTTAAAATTACGAGGGCAGGAGAATTGATTGGAAGAAAAGTAGCCGCTTTGCACGGAATACCCTTCGGAATTATTGATATTTCATTGGCACCTACACCGGCGGAAGGCGACAGTATTGCCGATGTATTAAAAGCAATGGGCGTGGAAGACGTTGGGGCAGCTGGAACTACAGCCGCATTGGCAATGTTGAATGATGCAGTGAAAAAAGGCGGGCTTATGGCAAGCTCGTCAGTTGGCGGCATGAGCGGCGCATTTATTCCCGTTAGCGAAGATCAAGGAATGATTCGTGCAGCGGAAAAAGGTCATATCTCAATCGAAAAATTGGAAGCCATGACTTCTGTTTGCTCGGTGGGACTCGATATGATTGCAATACCCGGCGATACGGACGAATCAACTATTGCCGGAATTATTGCCGATGAATGTGCAATCGGTGTAATTAACGATAAAACAACGTCGGCACGTTTAATCCCCGCTTATGGTAAAAAAGTAGGCGACTATGTTGATTACGGCGGTTTGCTTGGTCGCGCTCCGGTAATGAAAGTATCGGATTTGAGTCCGGCAAAATTTGTATCACGTGGCGGCAGAATTCCAGCGCCAATGAGAAGTTTAACCAATTAAATCTCAGGAGGTTGAATGAAAAAAATCGGTTGTGGAGTAGCTCTTGCTATTCTGATAGTTATAATCGGTGCAATAATTTGGGGCGTCGGAGTATATAATAATTTGGTTACTCTTGACGAAAAAGTAATGCAACAATGGAGCCAAGTTGAAAACCAATATCAACGAAGGGCAGATTTAATTCCCAATTTGGTTGAAACCGTAAAAGGTGTTGCAAAATTTGAAAAGGAAACATACACGGCTGTAACCGAAGCACGGGCGAAAGTAAATCAAATAAAATTAACACCGGAATTGCTAAGCGACCCGCAAGCATTTCAAAAATTCCAAGCTGCGCAAGACGGTTTGAGCAGCGCCCTTTCACGTTTGCTGGTTACTGTTGAACGTTATCCCGAATTGAAAGCAAACGAGAATTTTTTGCAACTGCAAGCCCAGTTGGAAGGTACAGAAAACAGAATTGCTGTAGAAAGAAGAAAATTCAATCAGGTTGTACAAGAATACAATACAACAATCAGAAGATTTCCTGCAAACTTTATTGCCAATTTGACGGGCTTCAGGGAAAAACAATATTTCAAATCCGTTGAAGGTTCGGAGAAACCACCGAAAGTACAATTTTAATTTATGAAATACCTAAAAATTTTAATATTAACGTTACTCTCGGGATTGAGTATTTGGGCTCAACCCGGGATACCTGTTCTGAAAAATTATGTTAATGATTTTACGGGAACGCTGACAAATGATCAGAAAACGTATTTGGAAAGGGCGCTGAAAGCTTTCGACGATTCAACTTCAACCCAAATAGTTGTTCTGATGATTAATTCGCTGGAAGGTTACCCGGTTGAAATGTATGCTAATGAAACCGCCGAAAAAAACAGAATAGGAACAAAAGAAAACGACAATGGAATTCTTTTTTTGATTGCGAAAGACGACCGGAAAATGCGAATCGAAGTAGGATACGGTCTTGAAGGCGCTCTGCCCGATGCATTGGCAAGTTCCATATTGAGAAATGAAGTGGCTCCTTACTTCAAACGGGGTGAATATTACAAAGGCATTGTATCCGGAATAAGCGCTATTATTAAAGCTACAAAGGGTGAATACACACGAAAGCGTCCCCGCGAAAGAAACGACGGATGGAACATTTTTGTTTTTTATCTGATATTGTTTTTCATTTTGTTTATTCTTTCTTCGAGGCGGAGAAGAGGCGGCGGAGGTGGAATAATTTATTACGGCGGCGGTTTCGGTGGCGGAGGCTTCTCCGGTGGCGGTGGAAGTTTCGGCGGATTTTCTGGCGGAGGCGGATCATTTGGAGGAGGCGGCGCCAGCGGTAGTTGGTAATAATATTTTATCCTCTAAAATAAGAAGCTTTTGTCTTGTTTTTTGTTTTCCCTTTTTTTATAATTGAGTGAGTTCATATTTATGTTTTTCTTTGTTTGTCATTTAACTGGAACTTAGTATTTTTGTTTGTAGATTATTTCGTGTTTTGGAAATTTTATAATATTAAATAACTTTTTACCAGTAATTACAAAGGAGTTAGGCCATGGCTATAATGATAACTGACGAGTGCATCAATTGCGGTGCTTGCGAACCGGAATGCCCGAACAATGCAATCTACGAGGGCGGTACGGAATGGGAATTGGGCGGTAAAACTTACGGACCGGACGATCCCGCACCTTCCGGAGCAACTGGTTTTTATTCTGATGAGTTTTATTATATCGTACCCGATAAATGTACCGAATGTGTCGGCTTCTACGATGAACCGCAATGTGCGGCTGTTTGTCCCGTTGATTGTTGTGTCCCCGATCCTAATCACGTTGAAGATAAAGAAACTCTTATGAAGAAAAAAGAAATGTTGGACGAAATAGAAGGCCGTTAATAACGGTATTTCATCATAAAAAAAATTGAACCGCAATGAAGTTTTTCGTTGCGGTTTTTTTATTTTAAATATAGGGTTTTCAATTAAACAATTTCTGGAAGGAGAACAATGAAAATAGGCAAATATGATGTGAGATTTTTACCCACAGCAAGCTTCGGATTGGACGGTGGTGCAATGTTTGGTATTATTCCCAAAGTGCTCTGGCAAAAAACCAATCCCCCAGACGATGCAAACAGAATTACGCTTGGCACCAGGTGTATCTTACTGCAAAGTGATTCAAAAAACATTCTCGTCGATACCGGAATCGGCGATTTTTGGGATGAAAAATTCAATAAAATTTACAGAATAGATAAATCGGAATCGTATTTAGAAAAATCGTTGAAGGATTTGAACCTTTCTGCCGGAGATATAACCGATGTGATTCTGACACATTTGCACTTCGATCATACCGGCGGCTCAACGGTTTTGGATAATGAAAAAATGATTCCCGCCTTTCCAAATGCAAATTATTATGTGCAGAAAAAGCATTTCGAATGGGCAATGAATCCATCCGATAGGGACAAAGGCAGTTTTATTCAAAACAGATTCGTGCCTTTGCACGAAAACGGTGTCCTTAACTTCATCGAAGGAGACAGCCGTTTCGACGATGAAATCGAATTACTTGTGATTAACGGGCACACTTTCGCTCAGCAGATGATTAAACTTTCCGGTGGAAACGAAACCTTGCTTTTTTGCGGTGATTTGATTCCAACCGCATCGCATGTTCCCGTTCCTTATGTTATGGGTTACGATATTCAACCTCTTGTTACGGTGGAGGAAAAGAAAAAATACCTCTCGCTTGCTGTAGAAGAAGAATGGAAATTGGTCTTTGAGCACGACCCTTTCGTAACAGCAGCAACGGTTACCAAGACGGCAAAAGGATTTGCAGTTAAAGAAAAATTCGGGAAACTGTAATGTCCGGGACAACCGAATATTCTAAAATTTGCCATATTTCGGAATTGAAAGAGGGAACCGGCAAAAGGTTTTTTATTAATGAAACCGAAATCGCCGTTTTTAAAATTAAAGAGAGAATTTTTGCCGTATCGAATATTTGTCCGCATCAAAAAACAGCTTCAATGTTCGAAGGTGAAGTTGAAAACGGTTTTGTTATTTGCCCGTTCCACGGTTGGAAATTCAATCTGGAAACAGGCAACACACCTTCCGGAGGAAACGGACTCAAAACCTACGATGTGAAAATCGAAAATGATTTCGTTTTTGTAAAAGTTGTGCCGGCGGAATTAAATTGGTAAAACCAAAATGAAAATTACCAACGGGATTGTTTTGGAATTGGCAAAAGAAACCGGCTTTGATTTGGTTGGATTTTCCAAAGCGGAAATTCTGGAGAAAGAAACCGCACAGCTGGAAGAATGGTTGAGCAATAATTATCATGCCGGTATGAGTTACATGGCAAGAAACGTAGAGAAAAGGAAAGATGTAAGAAAAATTTTATCGAATGCTGAAAGCGTAATAAGCGTTGGCCTGAATTACTATAACAAAGGGGAATTTTCGGGCGATGGCAATTACGGAAAAGTTTCAAGATATGCTTGGGGTAAAGATTACCATTTTGTGATGTGGGAAATGCTCGAAGAACTGACTTCAAAACTAAAATCAATGGATGAAAATTTCGAATCGGTTTATTATGTGGATACCGGACCGGTTATGGATAAAGCTTGGGCGCAACGCAGCGGAATTGGTTGGTTGGGAAAACATTCGAATATAATCACGAGACAATTGGGCAGTTGGATTTTTCTCGGTGAAATCATTACAAATTATAAATTTTCATACAATGAACCCCAGCCCGATTTTTGCGGTACCTGTACTGCCTGTTTGGATGCTTGTCCTACAAACGCAATTGTTGAAAATTATGTGGTCGATTCGAGTAAATGCATATCGTATTTGACAATTGAGAACAAAGATGAAATTCCCAACGAATTTTTAGGTAAATTTGAAAACTGGATTTTCGGCTGCGATATTTGTCAGGATGTGTGCCCGTGGAATAAAAAATTTTCACGGCAAACCGGACATCCCGGACTGAAAAATATTAAAAATAAAGAACTTAAAATTGATGAAATATTAAATATGAATAATAAAGAATTTAAGAGTAAATTTAAAGATAGTCCCATTTACAGGGCAAAATTGAAAGGGTTGAAAAGAAATGCGGAATTCATAAAAAAGAATGATTCTTAAAATTATTTTGAACCCTTATCGGCTTTTGTGAATCATATATAATTTGAAAATAATAAGACAAGACAATTTGTGAAATAAAAACGGAGTTACAATGTCAGAAAATCATCACAAAGTGATAATTATCGGGTCAGGTCCGGCCGGCTTAACAGCGGCAATTTATGCCGGCAGAGCCGAATTGAGTCCGGTTATTTTTGAAGGAATGCAACCCGGCGGCCAATTAACAATAACAACCGAAGTGGAAAATTATCCCGGCTTCGAAAACGGTATACAAGGTCCGGAACTTATGGACGTAATGAGAAAGCAAGCTTGCAAGTTCGGGGCTACATGTTTTTTCAAGGAAGTAAGCGAAGTTGATTTTTCGGTTCGACCCTTTGTAGTTAAAACGGGCGATGAAGTGCATACCGCCGATTCCGTAATTATTGCAACCGGTGCATCGGCTAAACTGCTCGGTTTGGAAAGCGAGCAAAAATATATGGGTTATGGAGTTTCGGCTTGCGCTACATGCGACGGCTTTTTCTATAAAGACAAAAAAGTTATTGTTGTTGGAGGTGGCGATACTGCAATGGAAGAAGCAACTTATCTTACTAAATTTGCTTCCGAAGTCCTTCTCGTCCACCGCCGCGAAGGTTTCAGGGCATCTAAAATAATGCTCGATAGAGCCAAGAAAAATCCTAAAATTAAATTCATTACAAATGCTGTTATAAAAGAAGTGTTGGGTAAAGAAGAAAACGGTATTAAATTCGTTACCGGAGCATTATTGGAAAATACGAAAGACGGTTCGACGCAAAAAGTTGACGTTGACGGTATTTTTATTGCAATCGGTCATAAACCCAACACCGATATTTTCAAAGGTCAGCTTGAAATGGACGAAACCGGATACTTAATTGTTAAACCCGGTACAACCAAAACAAATATAGAAGGTGTTTTTGCTGCCGGAGACGTAGCCGATAAAGTCTACCGCCAAGCCGTTACCGCTGCGGGTACCGGTTGCATGGCCGCTTTGGATGCCCAGCACTATCTCGAAGAAAAAGAATTAGCTTGATTTTCCAAACCGTCCGGGCTTTGCCGGGCGGTTCTTTCTTTTTGTGTTTGCCTTTCATAACCTCAATTTCTATTTTGCAACTTAATATTTTTAATCTAAATTTAACGGGAATGTCAATGAAGACTAAAGCCGGATACGTAGCCATTATCGGCAAACCGAATGTAGGAAAATCAACATTGATGAATGCATTGATCGGCGAAAAGCTTTCCATCACTACCAAAAAACCTCAAACCACGCGAAAAAATATTTTGGGAATTTTGAGCGATGATAATTATCAAATAATATTCTTGGATACACCCGGAATTTTGAAACCGTCTTACCTTCTCCAAAAAAAGATGTTGGAATATGTGTTGAATTCCGTAAAAGATGCCGACGTACTTTTATTTATGATTGACGCCTCGGCCGATCCAAATGCTGCGGCTCTGCAAGATGAGAGGGTTCAGGAAATAATCAATAAAGTCGATATTCCCAAAATCATGTTGATTAATAAAATCGATCTTTCCAACGAAACCGTTTTGACGAGGTTGATGAATTCCATTGAGAAAACCGGACTGTTCAAAAAAGTAATTCCAGTTTCTGCATCGTTGGGTGTAAATCTTTCGCAAGTTCTCGATGCCATATTGGAATATTTGCCCGAAGGTCCGAAATATTATCCGGATGATCAACTTTCGGATAGAGATGAAAGATTTTTTGTTTCGGAATTAATCCGTGAGAAAATATTCGAATTTTACCGGGACGAAGTTCCATTCAGCACCGAAGTCATTATTGAAGATTTCAAAGAGCGCGATAAAGGCAAAGATTATATAGCGGCAAGCATTATTGTTGAAAAGGAAACCCAGAAGCCGATCATAATCGGGAAGAACGGTGAGCAAATCAAAAAACTCGGTAAAGTTGCCCGTGAAGCGGTGGAGCGCTTTTTAGGTCGCCCCGTATTTTTGGAATTGCGTGTTAAGGTAAGGCCCAAGTGGCGCTCAAATCCGAATATTCTTAAAAGATTCGGTTACGTTACCGGTGATGAAAAATAAAGTCGGTGCATTTGGTCAAAAATATTTTGCCGAATCGGCTCTTCTCTTAGCCACGGTTTTTTGGAGCGGAACTTTTGTAATTGTCAAGGTCTCGTTACAAGATATTTCATCGATGTTGTTTATCGGTTTGCGGTTTCTTCTTGCAACTGTTTTGTTATTGCCGTTTGCAATTAAATATAAACGTGAATTCAATAAAAGCGCAATTTTATCCGGAACTTTGCTCGGTATATTTTTCTTTCTCGGTTTTGCCACCCAAACGGTAGGATTAAAATTCACAACCGCAACAAATTCGGCATTCATTACCGGTTCATCGGTGGTTCTGGTTCCCGTACTTCAAACAATAATAGAAAGAAAGCCTCCTACCAAAGGTTCGGTTACCGGAATTATTTTTGTTTTTACCGGAATATTGTTTTTATCCGGCGGGGGCAACTCGATTTTCACTTTTCTTTCCGATTTGGCATCGAATTTTAACATAGGCGATTTATTTACTTTGTTTTGTGCGGTGTTTTTCGCAATATATGTTGTTTATCTCGATGTTTCAACTAACAAACACGGCTTTACGGTAATTTTGTTTATGCAGATGTTTGTAACTGCGGCAGCTGCTTTTCTTGCATCCTCTTTTTTTGATTTAATTAATATTGAAAAAATTAAAATTGAATACACAAATAACTTAATATTTGGAATTTTATACACATCAATTTTCGCAACCTTAATCACAACTGCAATAATTACACGTTATCAAAAAAATGTAACGCCTACAAAAGCCGCAATTATTTATTCGTTGGAACCAATCTTTGCTTCCGTTCTTGCATTCTTTTTATTAAATGAAAAAATCACTAATTTTGGAATCTTAGGTGCGGCATTAATATTTACCGGTTTGATTATTTCGGAAACCTACGATTATATTAAAAATGGCAGAGAAAAAAGCAAGAGCTGAAATTATTGCAAGTGGAGTTGTGCAAGGTGTGGGTTTCAGATATTTTGTTTTAAGAAATGCACAACAATTGGGTTTGAAAGGTTATACAAAAAATTTGTTTACCGGTGAAGTTCTAACCGTTGCCGAGGGTCCGGAATTTTTGGTAAAAGAACTTATAAATCAAATTAAAATCGGACCTTCACACGCTTATGTAAAGGATGTAAAAGTTAAATGGAGCGAACCAACCGGTGAGTTCGATAGTTTCGAGGTGAGATATTGAGTAACCCTTATAGAATCGGTTTCGGATATGACGTACACAAATTTGCCACAGGCAGAAAACTTGTTTTAGGTGGAATTGCAATTCCGTATGAGAAAGGACTTGCTGGGCATTCCGATGCCGACGTTTTATTACACGCTATTAGCGATGCAATGCTTGGCGCGTTGGCTCTTGGGGATATTGGAAAACATTTCCCCGATAACGATGAACGGTATAAAAATATCGACAGTAAAATTCTTCTTGAAAAAGTAAACAACTTGATACGGCAAAAAGATTACAAAGTCGGTAATATCGATTCGACGGTTGTTGCGGAAAAACCTAAATTACAACCCTACATAAATGATATGCGTAAAACAATTTCCCGGATATTGAATATACAAACTGAGAACGTTTCCGTTAAAGCCACTACCTCGGAAAAAATGGGTTTTGCCGGAAGGGAAGAAGGAATAATTGCTCAAGCTGTTGTACTCCTTATCGAAGATCAAAATGATTGAAGAAATAATTGCATACATCAGTTCGCTCGATCCCGTTTGGATTTACTTTATTTTGTTTTTCTTTGCTTTTATTGAAAATGTATTCCCGCCTTCACCAAGTGACGTTGTTGTTGTAATCGGCGCTTCGCTTATTGCCACAACTTCGGTCAGCTTTATTCCGGTTTTATTTATCACCAGCATAGGAAGTGCGCTCGGTTTTATATTGATGTATTATGTAGGTTATTTTTTAAGCGAAAAAATTCTTAGAACAGGTAAACTTAAGTTTATCAGTCCGGATGCTTTGAAAAAAACCGACGCATGGTTTTCCAAATACGGTTATTGGATTGTATTGGCAAACAGATTTTTACCCGGTACACGTTCCGTTATTAGTTTTTTCTCTGGCGTGCACGAGCTTCAAGTAAGTAAAACATTTCTGTTTGCATTAATCAGTGCATTCCTCTGGAACACATTGATTATTTTTATGGGGATGCAGCTTGGCAGAAACGCAAAACTGATTGATTACTATCTCACTACATATTCCCATATAGTTTACGCCGTTACCGCATTAGTGATTCTTTACTTTATAATTAAATATTTTATAAATAAAAGAAAATCAACAGTTGAAAATAATTAATTATATTTCGGGAAAAGACTTGACGCCTCAAAAACGGAAAGTGAGGAAACAAAAATATCTTTACGGATTTATTAGCGGCGTTTTACTCGGTTTGTCTTTCCCGCCAATTCCACTGCCGTATTTGGCTTTTGTTGCATTTGTTCCTTACTTGCTCAAGTTGGAAAAGTTAAGCGGACTGGGCGAGATAAACAGATTCACATATTTTACCGCATTCATTTTCAATTTAGTTACTCTTTATTGGGTTGGGAGCTGGACGCCGGATGCCGATCCTTTTTTGCTTATTGCCGGTACCGTACTTATGTTTTTCAATCCGCTTCTTTTTCTTATTCCCTCAACGTTGTTTTATTTTGCTAAAAAATCTTTTCCGCTTAGATTTTCGGTTTTCCTTTTACCCGTCTTTTGGGTAACATACGAATATCTTTACAGTGTTACGGAATTCCGGTTCCCTTGGCTGACGCTTGGAAACAGTTTACCGTATTTTAATTCGTTCATTCAAATTGCCGATGTTGTTGGCGCCTACGGTTTGTCTTTGCTGGTTTTTTACATAAATATTTTCGTCTTTTACAATTTGAAGTTTTATTTTACAAATAAAAGAATTTCCTACAGCTATTTAATCATAGCTCTGATTCTGTTAATATTTCCGGTAATTTACGGGAACATTAAAATTGCAGAGTACACTTTGCCGTCAAGTAAAGTTAAAGTGGGATTAATCCAACCCAATCTAAATCCTTGGAAGAAATGGCAAGCAGGCAATTTGGATGAGCAATTAGACCTTTATCTTAACTTATCCCGAAAGGCAATTGAAAAAGGAGCGCAAGTACTAGTTTGGCCAGAAACGGCGTTGCCCGTTTTTCTACTAAACGGAAGTTATCAAAAACAATTGCAAAGAATTCATAACTTTTTGGATAAGAATTCGGTTTCATTAATTACCGGGATGCCAAATGCCAAATTTTATTTTGAACCGGAAAAAGCTCCACCGGATGCAAAGAAAATAAAAAATTCGAAAACACTTTATACTTCTTACAATTCCGCTTTGGCATTTAATCCTTACACAGTCGAAGTTCAAACGTACGGAAAAATAAAACTGGTGCCTTTTGGGGAAAGAGTTCCGTATGTGGAAAAATTGCCTTTCTTGGGTAAGTGGATTAAGTGGAACGTTGGTATTTCAAGCTGGAATACCGGAACGGATACAACGGTATTTACGTTAAAAATTAAAGATTTAAATAAAATAGTAAGGGCAGCACCGCTTATTTGCATCGAATCGATTTACCCCGATTTCGTAGCTTCCTTTGTTGATAAGGGCGCCGAGTTTATTGCGGTTGTAACAAACGACAGCTGGTACGGTAATTCAAGCGGTCCGTACCAACATAAAGAAATCAGTGTTTTAAGAGCGGTTGAAAACCGGCGTTATGTTGTACGGGCAGCAAACGGTGGTATAAGTTGTATTATCGACCCTCTCGGAAGGACGGTGAAATCGAGCCGTATGTTTGAAAGAACCGTGGTTGTGGGCGACGTTTATCTTTTAAACGAAATAACGTTCTATACAAAGCATAAGCTGTTGATTCCCACTATTGTCTTATTCATAACGGTGTTAGTTTTATTATTTGTTGCTATTAACTCATTGAAACAAAAATTAGGATTGAAAAAAATAAAATGACGAAATTTATTGATTTAAGAAGCGATACGGTAACGAAACCATCCGCAGAAATGAGAAAAGCCATGTACGAAGCAGAAGTAGGCGACGATGTTTACGGTGAAGATCCGACGGTGAACAAGCTGCAAGAATATGTTGCGGAACTTTTGGGCAAAGAAGCCGCATTGTTTGTGCCAAGCGGATTAATGGGAAACCAGATTTGCTTGAATGTTTTAACTTCTCCTGGAGATGAAGTGATTTGTGAAGCCGATGCCCATATTTTTCAATATGAATCGGGAACACCGGCGGCTGTGAGCGGAATCCAACTTTATCCGGTTAAAGGTGAGAACGGGATTATTACGCCGGAGATTGTAGAGCCGTTAATCAGACCGGCAAGCGCATATTACATGCCGAAAACAAAGGTTGTTGAAGTTGAAAATACACACAACCGGGCGGGTGGAACAATTCAACCCTTGGAGGTGATAAAATCACTCCGGCAGTTGGTCGATAAATACAATTTGAAATTTCATTTGGACGGTGCACGGCTTTGGAATGCTTCCGTTGCTACGGGAATTGAACTTTCCGGTTATGCTGCGTACTTCGATTCCGTTTCAGTTTGTTTGTCGAAGGGTCTCGGAGCTCCTATCGGTTCGGTGATTGCCGGAACGGAAGATTTCATTAAAGAAGCGTTCCGCGTAAGAAAAGCGTGGGGAGGAGGAATGCGGCAAGTGGGCGTTATTGCTGCTGCCGGTTTGTATGCCGTTCAAAATAATATTCAAAGATTATCCGAAGATCATGAAAAAGCAAAACTTCTGGCTGAACATATTGCCGGGCTCGATAATTTTGAGATCAATCTCTCCAACGTACAAACTAATATTTTGATATTCAAACATTTGAATATTCCGGTAGAAGAAATTTTAGCGAAGGCAAAGGAAAAAGGGTTGTTGTTATCAGTGGGAACAGTAGGCTCGCTCAGAGCCGTAACACACATGGACGTGAGCTTTGAAGAAATTGAAAAAGCAAAAGATATTTTAAGTGAACTGAATTAAAATTAACGGACCGGGGATTCTTTCAATAATTTTTGAATTAATAAATCAACTTTCTCTTTATTTTGTTTCGACTCAAGTATCTCCGGTGCGGCTACCCTTTCTTTACAATCTGAAATACCGCACCTTTCACAAGTATCGTGAACTTTTACGGTTTGTATTTTGGGGTCGTTCCAAAATTTTATGATTCTTTTTGCCGCCTCATCCAAAAGAAAACCAACCGTAATACTGATCAGATTGTCCGGCAGTAATGTACTGGGGCGCGCTACCGAAATTGTAAGAAAGTATTCACCGGTTTCGTAAAAATGGGAAATTTGTATTCCTACCGGATTTTCTTTAAAGTTTTTCCCTTTCTTAATTGCCTTCTCTAAATTTTGAAGAACGCCGACCGATATCCATCTGCGGCAATAGTGCTCGTTTGTATTGTAGCCGCCCGGATTTTGCCGGATGTTCAAACGCATTTCTTTCGAAAGGCGGATTTCATGTTCGCCGATTTTCTTGTTGAATCTCAGAAAAAAGAATCCGGATAATTCCAAGAATTTGGATGCAATGTTTGTCAACCTCTGCATAAACATTTCCGGCGTTGCGTTATGTTTGGAAATTAATTTCCGGAGCTGCTTTTCATCCCAATTTTTTTTATTGAAGAATGACTTAATGTCTTTAATGAAAATATTCTTATCGATGATTAAAGAGGTTGCGAAATAAGAAGTCCGGTAATTGTTTAATAATTCGTCAAAAGAATTTAATGGATATCGTGCATAAACATAAGATCTTTCTTTAATATTCATAAAGAGATAGCCGAGTTCCTTTGCCAGAATAAATAATTTTTGTTCCGGTTTTAATTTTTTATTTATTAATAATTTTGAGTGCGAACCGGGAATAACAATCGCCCGTATAGAAGCAAGTTCAGGTTCTTTTTCGATAACCGACTCATCGATTATGTAAGAATATTTTTCCGTAAGTATATTTTTCAGTTTGGTTAAACTGACCGGTGATGTTTTGGTGATATGGAACCTACGTTTAAAGTTGCTCGAGAGCTTCTCGATATCTTCAAAATAATTTTCATTTAATTCTTTGTATGTGCGCAGTGCTGTCTTACTGAAGTTATTATTACTTAACTCGGAGCTTCTGGCCATTTCTATTAAAGTGGAAATTAATGCGTTCAACTGCACCGGTGCATTGGAAAGGAGAACAATAAGCTTGTGGAGATCAATTCCGTAATGATCCAACGGAAGTTGTTCAAGTATATTGGATTCAAGTAATTCACCAATGGGAGCCAGCTTTTTGTTCAGTTTGAGGGAAACAAGTTTGTCGTAAGGAATGTTCAATGCCTTTGCCAGCGCGGCAATTTTATCTTGCTTGGGATATTTTTTTCCGCTTTCTATTTCATTTAAATATGAAACTGACAAATCGGATTTTTTTGCCAATTCACCCAACGAGAGGTTCTTCTCCAACCGGAATTGTTTGAGTTTTAATCCGAATATCAGCTTTATATATTTTGAAGAAACGTCCATAATCAATTTTTAATGGCTATGCAAATATAACTAAATCTGGAAAATCAGCAAATAGCAAAAATTCATTATTAGCGAAATTTCGCTTGACAATCAATCCGCATATTCATATTTTTGTTTTGTACAATTCGCTAACAGCCAACGGACGAAGTATGACACGAACCGAAAAAAAAGTAACCCGCTTGTTCGATGTCGTTCCGTATCAAATTGAAAAATATTTTAACGAGGATGCCCTTTGCGATAAAATTGGAGGAAAGTGGAGAAAATATAACTCCAAGCAAATTCAAGAGATTGTAGATAAATTAAGCTTGGGTCTGATAGCCAAGGGTTATGGTAAAGACGATAAAATCGCTATAATTTCGCATAACAGGGTTGAATGGAATTTTACGGATATTGCGGCTTTGCAAATCGGAGCTGTTGTTGTACCGCTTTACCCTAACATGAGTGAAGAAAATTACCTTTATATTTTTACCGATGCACATGTAAAGTTGATATTTGTGGAAAATCCGGAATTGTATGAAAAAGTTCAAAGGGTTCTGGAAAAAATCAATTGGCCGGTTGAGGTTTATACCTTTGATGATGTGGAAAACGCAAAAAAGTGGACTGAGGTTTCCGGAGCCGGGAACGATTCGTTCAGAAACAAACTTGACGAAATAAAAAAGTCGATTGCTGCCGGTGATCTTGCAACAATCATTTACACATCCGGAACCACCGGTATTCCAAAAGGCGTTATGCTTTCCCATAACAATATAATTTCAAATATAACAGATTTAATTAATATTATGCCGATAGCACACGAGCATAGAATAATAAGTTTTCTCCCGCTTTGCCATATATTCGAAAGAACGGCTTCGTTTTATTATTTGACCGTTGGAGCGCAAATTTATTATGCGGAAAGTGTGGATAAAATCGGTGATAATATAAGGGAAGTTAAACCTCACTTTTTTACTACCGTACCGAGATTAATAGAAAAGATTTTCGAAAGAATAATGGAGAAGGGAAGGGAGCTCAAGGGAATCAAAAAAGCAATTTTCGGTTGGTCACTTGCGGTTGCGAATTCCTATCACCCTATGGGAAAAAACGGATGGTTTTATAAATTTAAATTGGCTGTTGCAAGAAAGCTGGTTTTTGAGAAATGGATTGAAGCTTTGGGTGGTGAAATTGTCGGAATAATAAGCGGGGCGGCATCATTGCAACCACGATTGGCCAGAATATTTACAGCGGCTGGAATTCCTATCCGCGAAGGATACGGATTAACCGAAACTTCACCTGTTATTACTTGCAACAGGTTTAAGGATGGTGAATACTATTTGGGCTCTGTCGGTCTCCCCTTACCCCGGGTGGAAGTTAAATTATCTGACCAAGGCGAAATACTGGCGAAAGGTCCTAATGTAATGCTTGGTTATTACCAAAAGCCTGAAGAAACCGGAAAGGCTATAGATGAAGACGGTTGGTTCCATACCGGAGATATAGGCGAATTTGTTGAGGGAAAATTTCTTAAAATAACGGACAGGGTGAAAGAAGTTTTTAAAACTTCCGGAGGGAAATTCGTTGCTCCGTTACCCATTGAAAATAAAATGAAAGAATCGAATTTTATCGAACAGATAATGGTAATCGGAGAAAACAGAAAATTCCCCGCCGCAATTATTGTTCCTAATTTTAAATTTATTGTTAAGTGGTGTGAAAAAAAATGCGTGGAAAGAAAAACCCGTGAAGAAATTATAACTTCGGAAGTTGTTAAAAAAAGAATTTGGGATGATGTCCAAATGTACAATAAACGATTTGGTAAAGTTCAACAAGTGAAGAAAATTGCTTTGGTACCGGATGAATGGACCGTTGAAACGGGTGAACTTACTCCCACTTTAAAATTGAAAAGAAGAGTATTACTTAAAAAGTATGCCGATCTGATCGAAGCAATATACGATCCTGAGAAGGAAAGAAAATATAAAAATATTTTATAAACTAAATTTACTAATAAAATTAAAGTTAAAATGAATAGAATAATAAAAAAAGTTGCGGTTTTAGGTTCGGGAGTTATGGGTTCCCGCATTGCTTGCCATTTTGCAAATATCGGTTGTGAAGTTTATTTGCTCGATATTGTTCCGCGGGAACTCACCGAAGAAGAAAAAAATAAAGGACTATCTTTACAAGATTCTGTCGTACGGAACAGAATAGTTAATGATAATCTGAAAAACGTTCTGAAGTCCAAGCCTTCACCAATTTATCACAAGTCCCTTGCTTCAAGGATTCAAACCGGAAATTTTGAAGATAATATGGATTGGCTTGGTCAAGCGGATTGGATTATCGAAGCAGTGGTAGAAAATCTGGAAATTAAAAGAAACGTTTTTGCCCAAGTGGAAAAATTCAGAAGACCCGGAACCTTGGTTTCGACGAATACTTCGGGTATCCCGGTTCACCAAATTGCCGAAGGCAGGAGCGAAGATTTTCAAAAACATTTTTGCGGAACACACTTTTTTAATCCTCCGCGGTATTTGCAACTGTTGGAACTGATACCGGCACCGCAAACCGGTAAAAATGTAATTGATTTCATATCATACTATGGCGATGTGTTTCTTGGAAAAACTGTGGTTATTTGTAAAGACACCCCGGCTTTTATAGCCAATAGAATCGGGGTTTACAGCATTATGGCTGTTTTCAAACTGATGCAGGAAATGGATTTGTCTGTTAAAGAAATTGATATATTAACAGGCCCGCTTACCGGTAAACCCAAATCCGCAACGTTCCGTACATCCGATGTAGTTGGCTTGGACACATTGGTTAAAGTTGCAACTAATCTTTATAACGATTGCCCGGATGATGAAGAACGTGAATTATTTAAAATTCCGGACTTTGTAAATAAGATGGTGGAAAATAATTGGTTGGGGGATAAAACCAAGCAAGGCTTCTACAAAAAAACAAAAGATGAACAAGGTAATAGAGTAATACTTGAGCTCGATGTCAAAACACTTGAATACAACCCGCCTTCCAAACCAAAGTTTGCATCCGTTGCAGCGGCTAAACCGATTGACGACTTGAGAGAAAGATTAAGATTTCTCGTTACGCAAAAAGATAAAGCTGGAGAATTTTTAAGAAAACTCTCATTTATGATTTTCAGATATGCATCGAACCGGATTCCGGAAATAGCAGACGAGCTGTATAAAATAGATGATGCAATGCGTGCAGGATTCGGCTGGGAGCTCGGTCCGTTTGAACAATGGGATGTGCTTGGAGTAGAAAAGACTGTGAAGAAAATGGAGGAATCAGGATTTAAACCCGCGCAATGGGTTTATGATATGCTCGATAACGGCATCGCTTCATTTTACAAAACGGAGAAAGGCAGAAAACAATTTTATGATATCGGAAGCAAATCTTACAAAACCATTCCGGGCAAGGAAGGATTTATTATACTTGACAATTACAGAGGGGAAAAACCGGTCTGGGAAAACTCCGGTACAACTCTTCACGATATTGGCGACGGGGTTTTGAATCTGGAATTTCATACAAAAATGAACAGCATAGGCACTGAGATTTTGGAGGGAATAAACAAAGCTATTGAAATAGCAGAGAAAGACTACCGCGGTTTGGTTATCGGCAACAACGGTCAGCACTTCTCAGCCGGTGCAAATTTGGCTATGATATTCATGCTGGCAACGGAACAGGAATACGAAGAAATTGATTTTGCAGTCAGATCTTTTCAAAACACAATGATGCATATCCGTTACTCCGCTGTACCCGTGGTTGCAGCTCCGCATAATCTTGCAATTGGCGGCGGTTGCGAATTATGTTTGCATTCCGATATGATTAATGCTTCTGCGGAAACTTATATCGGATTGGTGGAAGTTGGAGTTGGAATAATTCCTGCCGGCGGTGGAACAAAAGAAATGGTTCTTCGTGCATCAGCTTCTTACGTGGAAGGAGGCATTGAATTGCCCGAACTTCAAAACCGGTTTTTAACTATTGGTCAAGCCAAAGTGGCCACATCCGCTTACGAAGCTTACGATTTGGGATTGTTCAGAAAAGGGTTGGATGTTTATACCGTTAATCCCAACCGGGTAATTGCCGAAGCTAAAAAATCCGTATTGCGATTGGCAGAAAGGGGATACACACAACCGGTTCCAAGAAAAGATATTAAAGTTTTGGGAAGATCGGGATTGGCAACACTAATGTTAGGCGCTTATTCATTTTTTAAAGCCAATTACATTTCGGAACATGATAAAAAAATTGCAGAGAAACTTGCCTACGTAATGTGCGGTGGGGATCTTAGCGAAGGTACATTGGTTGATGAACAATATTTGCTCGATCTGGAACGTGAAGCTTTCTTAAGCCTTGTAGGGGAAAGAAAAACCCTGGAGAGAATTCAACATACACTTAACACTGGAAAACCATTAAGAAATTAAAAATTTAATAATAAAAATATTAAGGTAAAAATGAAAGAAGCGTACATAGTAGCCGGATACAGAACGGCTGTGGGAAAAGCAAAAAAAGGCGGATTCCGGTTTTACCGCCCGGACGACCTCGCAGCAGACGTAATTAATTACATGCTCGATAAATTTCCGCAACTCGATAAAAAACGGATAGACGACGTAATTGTTGGAAATGCTTTTCCCGAAGCGGAACAAGGTTTGCAAATAGGAAGGATGATTGCATTACAATGCTTACCCCAAGATGTTCCCGGGGTTACGGTAAACCGGTTCTGTGCATCCGGGGTGGAAACCATATCGATAGGTGTTTCAAAAATTAGAGCCGGAATGGCTGATTGCATAATTGCCGGAGGAACCGAATCAATGTCGATGGTTCCGATGACCGGTTGGAAACTTGCACCCAATTACAATGTGGTTGTAAATCATCCCGAATATTACTTGGGTATGGGATTAACCGCCGAAGAGATTGCTAAGGATTTTAACATTTCACGTGAAGAGCAAGACGAATTTTCTTACAATTCACACATGAAAGCGTTAAATGCAATTGAAAAAGGTTACTTTAAAGATCAAATTGTTCCGGTAGAAGTTGAACATGTTTTTGTGGAAGACGGGAAACGGAAAACCAGAAAATTTGTGGTGGATACCGATGAAGGACCGCGTAAAGATACAACAATGGAAGCTTTGGCACGACTAAAGCCGGCATTTGCCCAAGGGGGAACGGTAACTGCCGGCAATTCTTCCCAAACTTCGGACGGTGCCGCTTTTGTGCTTATAATGTCCGAAGACATGGTGAAAGAATTAAACATTCATCCTGTTGCCCGGATGGTTTCTTATGCCGTTGCGGGTGTGGACCCGAGAATTATGGGTATAGGTCCCGTTGCCGCAGTGCCGAAAGCATTAAAAAAAGCCGGCATGAATTTAAATGATATCGATTTGATTGAGCTGAACGAAGCTTTTGCAGCTCAATCTTTGGCTGTCATCAAGCAATTGGATTTGAATACCGAAATTCTAAATGTTAACGGTGGAGCTATTGCACTTGGGCATCCGTTGGGTTGCACGGGAGCAAAACTTACGGTTCAAATATTAAATGAATTGGAAAGAAGAAACAAAAAATATGGAATGGTTACCGCTTGTGTAGGCGGCGGTCAAGGAGTAGCTTCAATATTTGAAAAATTATAAAAATTTAAATTATTATAAACAAATTTGGAATAAATAAAATGGAAAAAGAATTGCTTAAAGGTGGTGGGTTTTTAATTAAGGAAAGTAAACCCGAATCGGTTTTCATTCCGGAAGACATTACCGAAGAACAAAAAATGATGGCGGAAATGGTTGGCGAATTTTTGGAAAAAGAAATTTGGCCTAACCTCGATGCCATCGATAAACAAAGCTCCGATCATCAACTTACAATTCAATTACTTAATAAAGCCGGCGAACTGGGTTTGCTTGGTACGGCAATTCCGGAAGAATACGGCGGACTTGGTGAAGATTTTAATACAAATACAATTCTTGCTATGGCAATGGGTCCAAGCCATTCTTTTGGAGTTTCATTTGCTGCACATACCGGAATAGGAACCTTGCCGATTTTGTATTACGGAACCGAAGAACAAAAGAAAAAATATTTACCGAAACTGGTTACGGGCGAATGGAAATCGGCTTATTGTTTAACGGAACCTACTTCTGGCTCCGATGCACTTTCGGCTAAAACAACAGCGACACTTTCCGATGATGGGAATTATTACATTCTGAACGGTCAGAAAATGTGGATTACCAACGGTGGCTTTGCTGATATCCTGATTACTTTTGCACAAGTTGACGGGGATAAATTTACTTGTTTTATCATTCCTACCGATTCCGAAGGATTTACCAAAGGTGAAGAAGAAAACAAACTTGGAATTAAAGGCTCTTCAACGAGAGCTTTGTTTTTGGATAATGTTAAAGTGCCTAAAGAAAATATCCTCGGTGAAATCGGGAAAGGTCATTATGTTGCATTTAATATATTAAATATAGGAAGATTTAAACTTGGTGCAATGACTACCGGAGGTGCAAAAAGATTTATTTCCATTGCAGTGCAATACGCTAACGAACGTAAGCAATTCGGAAAAACCATTGCTAGTTTTGGCGCCATTAAACATAAACTTGCGGAAATGGCTGTTAAAACTTTTGTTTCCGAAGCTGCAATTTTAAGGACAAGCGGACTGATTGACGATATGGTGAAAAAATTGATGAGCGAGGGAATGGCTTACAGCGATGCTTTAATAAAAGCAGCGGAAGAATATGCAATCGAGTCATCCATAATGAAAGTTTTCGGCTCCGAAATGCTCGATTTTGTTGTGGATGAAGTTGTTCAGGTCTTCGGCGGTTACGGTTATTCGGAAGAATATCCTGCAGCCCGTGCTTATCGGGATTCAAGAATAAACAGAATATTCGAAGGAACAAATGAAATTAACAGATTGCTCATTGTCGATATGCTTGTCAAACGTTCGATGAAAGGAAGAATTGATTTGATGGGACCCGCAATGGGTGTGCAGAAAGAATTAATGTCTATTCCTTCGTTTGGTGAAGAACCGGAAGGAACACTGGCAAAAGAACTTAAAGCTATAAATAATGCTAAAAAAGCAATTTTGATGATAGCCGGTTCTGCGGTTCAAAAATTCATGCAAAAATTAGCCGACGAGCAGGAAATAATTATGAATATTACCGATATGTTAATCGAAGTTTTTGTTTCGGAATCCGCAATTTTAAGAACGCAAAAACTGGCTTTACAAAACGTGGAAAGTGCAGCTCCGTTTGTTGAAATGACCAGGATTTACGTTAGCGATGCACTCGAAAGAATTAACAATTACGGGAAACATGCAATTTCCGCTTTTGCCGAAGGTGATGAATTGAAAATGTTATTATTAGGCTTAAAACGCTTTACCAAATTCGATCCGGTAAATACTATAAAATTAAGGAGAAGTATAGCGGATAAATTAATTGAAGCTAACGAATATTGCTTCTAAACCATACAGGTTGTACACAAGTAAAATTTTTCCTTTCTCACCGGATATGGTTATACTTGTAACCGGCCAATTTTTATATTATTTCCGGGATAAAAAATGAATGATAAAATTTATACACAACCGATGTTAAAAGAAAATGCGCTTGATGGAAAAGTGATTGTTGTAACCGGCGGGGGAACGGGTCTTGGTAAATCAATGACAAAATACTTCTCGGATTTAGGTGCGAAGGTTGTTATTGCAAGCAGAAAATTTGATGTTTTGAAAAATACGGCTGCCGAAATCGAACAACATTCGGGGAATAGAGTTTTACCCGTAAAATGTGATGTCACTTCTTTCGACGATATTCGAAACTTGTTGACTCAAACACTAAATGAATTCAGCAGAGTGGATGTTTTAGTTAACAACGCAGCCGGTAATTTTATAAGTCCTACTGAAAGGTTGTCCCATCGTGCGTTCGACATTATAGTGAATATTGTTTTGCGCGGAACATATTATGCTACATTAAGTTTCGGTAAACATTGGATAAAAAACCGGCATACTGCCTCTGTTCTGAATATCGTAACAACCTACGCGTGGACGGGCTCGGGTTATGTTGTTCCATCTGCAGTTGCAAAAGCCGGAGTGCTTGCGCTTACCCGTTCGCTTGCAGTGGAATGGGCAAAATACGGTATCAGATTGAACGCAATTGCGCCGGGACCTTTCCCAACAAAAGGTGCATGGGACAGATTATTCCCCGAAGAATTAAGAACCAAATTTGCCGTCGAAAAAAAAATACCGTTACGAAGAACCGGTGAACATCAAGAGCTTGCTAACCTTGCCGCTTACCTTGTTTCCGATTATTCCGCATTTATTAACGGCGAAGTTGTCACAATCGATGGTGGCGAATGGTTGAAAGGAGCGGGCGAATTTAACTTTTTGGATGAAATACACCCGGAAATGTGGGACGAGATAGAAAAAATTATTCGTAGCAAAAAATAATAATCAATTTATCCAATATCTTGATATAAAAGATTTAAAATATTAAATTTCCTACTGTATCATTCCCAATATCATTTATTAAAATGAAGCGATTAATATTTGACATTGAAACCGTAGGATATGAATTCGATACACTGTCACCTTCCCAACAAGAATACATTTTACGTTACGCCGAAAGGGAAAAAGACGAACAAATCAAGCAAGAGAAAATTGACGAATCCAAACGGTACTTGAGTTTATACCCTTTTACCGCAAAAGTTGTGGCAATTGGAATGTTGAATGTAGAATCCGGCGGTTCGCTGGTTTTATATGAAGGAAAAGATAATTGGAAAGCTGAAGATAAAAATATTGAATATAAAGGTTTTAAAGAAAAAGAAATGTTGGAATTATTTTGGAATTATGTTTCAAAAGTTGACCAGGTAATAACATTTAACGGCAGAAATTTCGACGTTCCTTTCCTAATGCTGCGTTCGGCAATGTTGCAAGTAAAACCTTGTATTAACTTAATTCAAAGCAGATACGCTTTAACACATCATGTCGATTTGTTGGATCAGTTTACGTTTTACGGATTGGTTCGCAAATTCAATTTGGATTTTTATTGTAATGCATTTGGTATTGAATCACCGAAGAGCAAAGGAATAACCGGCATGGAAGTAAAGGAATTGTATAAAGCCGGAAGGGTAAAAGATATAGCAATTTATTGCGGGGACGATATCAAAGCAACTTACGAGTTATACAAAGTTTGGAATGAATATTTGAACATATAAAAAAGCCCGGCGTTTAACGGCACCGGGCATAAACCGACTATCCTTCTTTAAGTTTTTTGATCTCTTCAATCATAGCTGGAACAACCTCGAAAACGTCGCCGGTAATTCCGTAATCCGCCACTTGAAAAATAGGTGCATCCGGATCTTTATTTACAGCCACAATATATTTGGACGAGCGCATACCGGCCAAATGCTGAATGGCTCCGGAGATTCCAAGAGCAATGTATAAATTTGGCGATACCGTTTTCCCGGTCTGACCCACTTGCTCGCTATGAGGACGCCATCCGGCATCAACAACCGCACGCGAAGCTCCAACAGCTGCGCCCAATAAATCAGCCAGTTCTTCCACGAGATGAAAATTCTCCGGTCCTTTCATTCCGCGACCGCCTGAAACAATTATAGAAGCTTCGGCAACGTCAAGTTTACCTTCCGATTTCTTAAGCTCAACAACGCGAACACTTAAATTGGGATTAGCCACTTCTTTGACTTCAACTTCGGCTTTGGCACCGGAGGGTTCGCCGGGATTGAATACATTGGGGCGTAGTGTGAAAATCTTTTTCCCGCTGGTTAATTTGACATCGATTAACGCTTTGCCCGCATAAACCGGACGCGTAGCAATTAACTCACCGTCTTCGATTTCAAATGCGGTACAATCCATCGCAATTCCGGCGTTAAGTTTTACTGCAACTTTCGGCGCCAAATCTTTGCCCATTGCCGTATTGCCGAAGAAAATAATATCGTTTCCGGAATTGTTAACATGCTCCGCAATTATGTCTCCGTAAGCTGAAGAAGAATAATTGTGCAAATCGGCATGTTTGTAATGTGTTACTTTTTCAACCCCGTAACCACCAACGTTTTCAATTCCTTCAACTTCATTTCCAATCACAACCGCCTCAACTCCGGCATTTAATTTTTGAGCAATGTCCGATGCTGCTCTTGCTACTTCAAATGAAATTTTTTTGAGTTTTCCGTCTCTTTGTTCAAGTACAGCTAAAATTTTATTTGCCATAACAAAACTCCTTATATTACTTTTGCTTCTTCTCTTAATAAACGAATTAGTTCGGGAACGGCGCTTGCATCCGAGCCGATAATTTTACCGGGTTGTTTAGGAGCGGGTTTTTTCATTCTGATTATTTCCACATAATTATCCGCCGGTGCAGCTTCTTTTTCTTCTATGGTTTTTCTTTTAGCTGCCATTATTCCTTTTAGAGAAGCGTAACGCGGTTCGTTTAATCCTTTCTGAGCCGTAATTACTACCGGTAAAGTTGTTTCCACAACTTCACGGCCACCTTCAATTTCCCGTTCGGCTATAACTTTATTCCCGTCTATTTTAAGATCGACAACAACGCTTACATAATTGTAACCGAGGAGTTCGGCTGTAAGCTGTCCGGTAATCGAATTATCATAATCGACCGATTGTTTACCGAAGAAAACAATTTCGGCGCCTTGATTTTTTATTTCTTCTGCAAGGGCTTTGGCAACAGCAAAGGAATCCCTTTGTTTATCGTCTTTCAAGAGCACTGCACTGTCGGCTCCCATAGCCAATGCTTTTCTAAGTGATTCTTTGTTCGCTTCGGTACCAAGGCTGATTACAACAACCTCTCCGCCAAGCTGCTCTTTGGTTTTTAGAGCTTCTTCAATTGCGAATTCGTCGTACGGGTTAACTACGTAAGTAACTCCGGACGGATCAATAGATTTTCCGTCGGAACCTATTTTTACTTTCGTAGCCGTATCGGGGACATGACTAACGCAAACTGCAATTTTCATTATACCTCCGTTTAGTTTAAATTTTTTAAGTAATATAAAAAATCTTGCGACTGTAAAATAATATAATTAATGTTACAAATATAATATATTTATACTAAATTATCCTTTTATAATGTCAATAAAATCAAGCGTTTACAAGAAATAAAGGGGAAAAATGAATAATCCGGAATATGATTTTATCGTTATCGGTTCAGGCTTCGGCGGCTCGGTTGCCGCGTTACGATTGGCGGAGAAAAATTATAAAGTTTTGGTAATCGAAAAAGGGAAACGGCTTAAACCGCATGATTTTCCTGAAACAAATTGGAACCTAAAAAAGTGGATGTGGATTCCCGCGCTTAGATTTTTCGGGTTATTTAAAATTTCTTTTTTCAGACATATAACGGTTCTTTCCGGTGTTGGTGTTGGCGGTGGTTCATTGGTTTATGCAAATACATTGGCAATTCCTAAAAGCGAGTTTTATGCTAGCGGCAGCTGGAGCGGATTAGCCGATTGGCGAGATGAACTCAAACCGTTTTATTCAAAAGCTTTACAAATGTTAAGTGCAGTTGAAAATCCTAGATTGGAAACCGGCGATTTGGCGTTAAAAAAGTTGGGTGTGCAAATTGGGAGAGCAGATGATTTTTTCCCTACAACGGTTGCTGTAAGCATGCAAGAAAAATTTAAGAATATTGCAGGTTATGAACTTACTGCTTGCAATTTTTGCGGTGGTTGTATGACGGGATGCCGTTATAACGCAAAAAACACGCTCGATAAAAATTATCTTTACCTTGCAGAACAACTCGGTGTTAAAATTCTACCCGAAACGGAGGTTGTGGATGTTATTCCGGCCGGTAATAAAAACGGGGAAAACGGTTATGAATTAATTACGGTAAGTTCCACTTCAATTTTTAAACACAAGAAAAGATTCACATCGAAAGGGGTGGTTTTTGCCGGCGGTGTTTTGGGAACTGTGAAATTGTTATTAAAACTTAAAGACTCGTCCTTGCCGCGTTTATCCGATAGGGTAGGCTACGATATAAGAACAAACTCCGAAAGTTTGGTTGGTGTTACAACATTTGACAAGGCAAAGTCATTTTCCGATGGGGTTGCAATCGGTTCCATTTTATACACCGGAAACAAAACGCACTTGGAACCGGTGCGTTACGGTTCCGGTTCGGGTTTTTGGCGGATTTTAATGTCTCCAATGGTCACGGGTAAATCAGCTATTGAAAGAATTAAAAATATTTTAATTGATTTATTAAAAAATCCTATTAAAAATTTAAAAGTTTTTACGGTATGGAATTGGGCAAAGAGAACCCAAATTTTGTTGTTCATGCAAACAATCGATTCCAAAATAAAATTTACTTTGGGTAAACTGGGCATGAAGACGGAAATGCAAGAAGGCAAGGCTCCTTCGGCTTTCATTCCGCATGCTAAAGAGTTGTCTGAAAAATATGCTGAAATTGTTAATGGAAAACCAATGGTTTTGTTAACGGAAACATTGGGCGGAATTCCCACAACTGCGCATATTTTGGGAGGTGCGGTAATTGGCAAAGATAAAAACTCCGGCGTAATTGATTCCAACCAAAAAGTATTCGGTTACGAAAATTTGTGGGTTTGCGACGGTTCGGCTATTTCGGCCAATCCCGGAGTTAATCCATCGCTAACAATTCTGGCAATGACCGAACGGGCAATGGATAAAGTTCCGGGTAAAGCCGATTAATCGATGGCAAATGCTAAAGCTTTTTTTTGTTCACTCTGAAATTCTTTTCTTTTTTCCTTGTATTCAAAAATGTCTATATCATCGAATATGAAATTTTTAGGATTTAAAGCAATGCCTTTGTACCGTACTTCGTAATGTAAGTGCGGACCCGTGGAAAGGCTGCCGGAGTTTCCCGAAATGGCAATCAAATCGCCCCGTTTTACATATTGCCTTCTTTTAACTTTTATCTTTTTAAGGTGAGCGTATAAAGTTACGTAACCGTAACCATGATCGATTTTTAATGTTAAACCGTATCCACCGTTTCTACCCGCATAAATTACCCTGCCTGCACCCGTTGCGTAAACGGGTGTTCCGGTATTCGCAAGAAAATCAATGCCGGCGTGCATTCTCCGGATTTTTAATATCGGATGGAAACGCATACCGAATCTGTCGCCGTATGCAGCTTGCACCGGTTTTATTGCAGGAATACATTCGTAGAATTTTTCGTTTTCAACAAGTTTGGTTTTTACTTCGGAATAGCTCTCAAGTTCGTTTTTTACTTTTATATCCAGTTTGTTTGCAAGGTCGGATAACTGCAGCAGTAGTTTTTTCTCTTCATCAGTATTTCGCGGATCTACATTTTCGAACAGTGAACCGCCTGTTCCGAATTCTTCTTGTTTTTCTTCCGGCGGCAAGTTTACCGCAAGTCTCAACTCATTATTTTTATTGAAAAGTTTATCTACTTTCTTTTCCAAATCTTTGTATTGTTTTCCAAGTAATTTTAATTGTGCTAAAAGTTGAACGTTTCTGGCTTTCAATTCACTTAAATTTTGTTGCGGATTTACCCACTTTGTATATGAAATGTAAAGAAAGGAAAATGTTAAACCCGAAATAACAACGGTGATTAAAAGGGCGATTAAGAATTTCGTGTAAAAATTCTGAACCGGAACAAATCTTAATTCTTCTTTGGAATAGTAATAAAATTTATTTTTCATTTTTTTAATTTCAGCTTGCTCTGGAAAGGGTATTCTTTCTTGTTTTGATTTCATCGACGATTTTCTTGTAAACTTCCCATTCATTAATCCAATCATCGGGATTTGAACTCCGGAGTTTATATCTCAAATTTTTAATCCGGGCAAACTTATCCAGATCGTAAAGTATGGCTTGTTTTTCTATCCGTTCCAGTTTTTTCAGTTCGTTACGGAAAAAGTAATCTTTGGTTTTTTCAAGAATAGTTTTACAAATTAACAGATGTTCAACCGGTAAATCGTGAATTGATTTAATTGCAGTTGCCGTGCCGTTTTTGTGCATATCAACCTCCGCCCGCCCTTGGTGAGAATTGTAATTGGATGGGTCCTTTTTTGAATGTAAGAAAATCATTTTTTATGCCATTTGATTTTTATCACAAAATGTTAATTTTTTTAATGAAAACACTATACCCGTTTTCAGCTAAAAAGCACAAAGGGTGCAACTAAATTTGACGCAATTTACGCACTTTCGTGTAACCCTTTTGTATTTATTGCTTTGCAAGCATTATGTATTATTTGTACTGCAAAAAAAATTGCACCGGTTTTCAGAAGCATGTTTCAGGTCCATAAGCCATTTAATTTTTGCTCAAATTTTGTTCCAGATCACAAATATTTTGTTATGAATCGTTTTTCAAACATAAGTTTACAGTGAAATTTAAATGTCTCAATACGTCGGAAAAAAATGAGACAAATTCTTATTTTGTTGAAAGTTCCGTCTATAATTTCTGCGGATTTTTCCGATAATCAGGTGGACAATCTGAATATTCGGAAAAAGGAAAAAAAGGAATGGATTCCAACCGCACTTCTTCATCAAATTTGTTTGAATCGATAAACCGGCTTATCAGTTCATTGGAAAACTCCGGAATTGAAAACATTGAAGAATACAGTCCGGCTCTCGTAGGAATTTTTAAAAGGGAAGTCGATGCACTTTGGAACAATCCCGCTTACGGTGCATTGTTAACCGACTTGCACGGTAGCATTTTGCGGGTGAACAAATCTTTTCTTCAATTTTCAGGTTATGAAGAAACCGAAGTTCTCGATTCGTCATGGCACGATTTCGGAATTTCAGTCGAGCGGAAAGAACTTGAAGATAAAGTTGGAAAGTTAATCGATACAAAGGAAGAGTTCGTTCAATTCCATTTTTCATTCTTAACAAAATCCACACGTGTAATACCAACGGATTACTTTGTTACAACAGTTTTTGATGACGATGGTGAACCGGAAAATTTACTGCATATAATTATTCCACGGGATAATTTTTCCCGGAGCGAACCTATTCTAAAATATCAAAAAGACTTTCTCCATACGCTGCTAAACAGTATTCCGAATCCGGTTTATTATAAAAACAATAAGGGAATTTTTCTCGGATGCAATAAAAAGTTTGAGGAACTTTTTAACGAAAAAGTTGATGAAATATTCGGAAAATCGGAATATGAAGTTTTCCCCGGAGAAATAGCCGCAAAAGAATATAATACGGATTTGGAAGTAGTCAATTCTAAAAATAAAATATCATATTTTGCAACTTATGTGAAAGACGGTAATCAAGCAATTGAACTGGAAATAAACAAAACAGTTTTTTTCGATAAGAGCGGAAACGTTGCCGGGATAATCGGGATAATTAACGATGTTACCCGGCAAAAGGAATTTGAAATTACTTTAATTGAATCGAAAGAAAAACTAAAAGAATCGAACAAAAACAGGGATAAGTTATTTTCCATTATTTCCCATAACTTGCGCAGTCCGTTCACAACCATATTGGGCTTTGCGGACATTTTGGTGGACGAGTATGATAGTTACAGTGACGAAGACAAAAAATCATTTGCACTTGAAATACAAAAATCGGCAAGGTTTGCCTATTCATTATTGAATAATTTGTTGCTGTGGACAAAATCGCAAATAGGCAATTTACAGCCCAAGGAAGAATTTTTGGATCTCACTCTTTTTGTTGATGAAGTAATTCACCGGTTGAAACAAAAAGCCGGAAAGAAAAACATTACCCTGGAAAACAGAATCCCTGAACACTTCAACGTTTTTGCGGATAAAACATTGTTAACCAATATTCTGGAAAATATTCTGGATAACGCAATCAAGTTTTCTTATGACAAAAGCAGAGTGGTTATTTCAGCGGACAAAAGCGATGATCATATATTGCTACAAGTAAAAGATTCGGGTGTTGGCATAAGCGAAGAAAAACTTTCGCGTTTGATAAACTTCGAAGAACACGTTACAAGTTACGGAACCGGAAAAGAGAAAGGGACCGGACTCGGATTGGTTATCTGTAAAGAATTATTGGGCAAAATGAACGGTGAGCTGGAAATAGAAAGCCAAGAAGACGTGGGAACAACCGTAACTATTAAATTACCAAAAACTGTAAAATCCGGTTAAGGAGTGAAATTATAATGAATGTATCTGTTGATTCGAATAAAACGAAAGAAAAAGTTCAAAAAATTTATTTGAAAAAAATCGGTCGCGATTATATTGTAATGCCGCTTGAAATAGGTCTTTACGGTTTTGCAGCCGCTTTCACTCTAATAATTTTAATAAGATTGTTCGCATTTTTAGTGGGAATATTCGAAACTTTCCAAGTAACAATTAACGATTTTCTAACGGCATTGTGGGGTTTCCTGTTCATTTCTTTTGTTACGGTAATTAAGCATTATCGCGATATGCAAAAATCACATTAGCTGAAATTCACACCATTTCGTATAACCTTAATTTTAATAATTTGTATTGAGCAACTACGCACCATTTTATATTGGCTTTTTTAGGTGAAGCGAAAATATTATATTTCGTTTTACTAAAAAAATGATAAGCGGATGAAGGAACCGGAAGTTACATTAGAATTGGCACTCGAACACGGACTAACCGAGGAAGAGTATAAAAAAATATGCGAGCGTCTGGGAAGAAAACCCAATTATACCGAATTGGGAATTTTCAGTGTAATGTGGAGCGAGCATTGCAGCTATAAAAATTCGATTGCATTGATTAAAACCTTACCGAGAAGCGGTAAAAATCTTCTGGTAGGCGCAGGCGAAGAAAACGCCGGATTGGTTGATATTGGCGATGGACAAGCGGTTGCATTCAAAATAGAAAGTCACAATCATCCTTCCGCAGTTGAACCGTATCAAGGAGCGGCAACCGGAGTAGGCGGAATTTTAAGGGATATTTTTACAATGGGTGCTAGACCGGTAGCGGCTTTGAATTCTTTGCGGTTCGGAACCCTTGACGATGCCCGTACACGTTACTTGTTCGAAGGTGTTGTAAAAGGAATTGCCGATTACGGCAATTGTTTCGGTGTTCCGACGGTTGGCGGTGAAGTCTATTTCGACGAAGTGTATAAAGAAAATCCGCTTGTAAATGCAATGGCAATCGGAATTGTGGATACCGATAAAGTAGTGTCGGCAGTGGCAAAAGGTGAGGGCAATCCCGTAATGATTGTAGGTTCGGCTACGGGTAGAGACGGAATACACGGAGCCACATTCGCATCGGAAGAAATTTCGGAAGAATCCGAAGCCAAGCGCCCATCCGTGCAAGTTGGCGACCCATTTACCGAAAAATTGCTGCTCGAAGCCACTCTCGAAGTAATTGAAAAAGGTTTGGTGGTCGGCATTCAAGATATGGGCGCGGCGGGAATTTCTTGCTCCACTTCCGAAATGAGTGAAAAAGGCGGTGCGGGAATGAAAATAAATCTCGATAAAGTTCCTCTGCGCGAGAAAAATATGACGGCTTACGAAATTATGCTTTCCGAAAGTCAAGAAAGAATGCTGGTGGTTGCTAAAAAAGGTTTTGAAGATGAAGTAAAAAAGATTTTCGAAAAATGGGATTTGAGTTGCGAAATTATTGGTGAGGTTACAAACGGACCGTTTATAGAAGTTGAACATTACGGGAAAGACAAAGCAAAAATTGAAGCATTCGATCTTGTGCTTGGCGGTGGCGCTCCGGTTTATTACAGGGATGCGAAAAAACCAAGTTATATCGATGAAATAAAAAACTTCGATTTTTATTCACTGCCCGAACCGGAAAATTTGGAAGAAACATTCTTAAAAGTATTTTCATCACCCAACATTGCATCCAAAAAGTGGGTTTACAGGCAATATGATTCTATGGTTCAAACGAATACTGTGGTTGGTCCCGGTTGCGATTCCGCCGTAATAAGAGTTAAAAATTACAATAAAGCCATAGCAGCTAAAACGGATTGTAACGGAAGATATGTTTATCTAAATCCGAAAGAGGGAACAAAAGCCGCAGTTGCCGAAGCGGCGCGGAACATAGTTTGTTCGGGTGGTAAACCTTTGGCAATTACCAATTGTTTGAATTTCGGTAACCCGTATAAACCCGAAATGTATTGGTTATTTAAAGAATCGGTAGCCGGAATGAAGGAGGCATGCGAATTTTTCGAGACCCCGGTAACAGGAGGAAATGTCAGCTTTTATAATGAAAGTCCGGAAAGAGCTGTTTATCCCACTCCCGTGATTGGTATGATTGGTTTAATTAACAATTTGAAAAATATTACCACTTGCTATTTCAAAAACGAAGGGGATTCGATTTTTGTTTTGGGAGAAGATTTTGAAGAACTTGGCGGAAGTGAGTATTTGAAAGTGATTCACAATTTGGTAAAAGGGAACGCCCCGGCGCTTGATTTGCAGCGGGAGAAAAACTTACATTCGGCTTTACTTGAAATGATTGAAGAAGGTTTTGTAAACTCTGCTCATGACGTTTCCGAAGGTGGGATTCTTGCAGCTTTGGCAGAATGCTGCATTGTTAACGAAGAAAACCAGCTTGGCTGCGAAGTTACAGTACCGGTTAAATCACGCAAGGATTTTACTTACTTTTCCGAATCACAATCCAGAATTATCATTTCGACCGCACCTCAATATGAGGACAATATTAAGAAAATTGCCGGGAAATTTGATATCCCGGTTTACAAGCTTGGCAAGGTAGGCGGAGCGTCGTTAATGGTTGCCGATGACTTGAATATTGATGTAAATAAATTGTCTGATATTTATTTTAATACAATCGCCAGAATAATGAATGAGTAAGTTCCGTTTACTAAAATTTATTGCAAAATATTTTTCCCTTGATACGTACCGGAAAATGGTTGAATTTTTCCGTTATTATATCATCGGATTGTACCACCGGATAGACGAACACCATATCTTCCTTTCGGGCGGCGGAGTGGCATTTTCGCTGTTGTTAAGCATAATTCCCATTTTGCTTTTGGCTTTTGCAATTTTGGGCAACATAATAAATCCGGTCACTTTGCATAACCAAATCAGTAATTTGATAGATACAATAATCCCGTATCCCGAATATGCCGCATATACGAAAAGGGTAATACTTTCCCGCTTGCCTGAAGTGATTGAATATAAAACATTGGCTGCCTACCTTGGTGCAATAGGTCTGTTTTTCACCTCAACTTGGCTTTTCAGCAGTATGCGTACAATTTTGAATAAAGTTTATAGGGTAAAGAAAACAAGAAGTGTTTGGATCGGTTTGCTAAGGGATTTCGGAATGGTAATTCTTTTAATATTTCTAATTTTATTATCCACTTTTATTTTTCCAATTGTACATGTGCTTCTCAGCTCGGCAAAAGAAATTGAGTTTTTAAAAATGTTTATTGTTACCGATTTGGTAAATTCGGTCTTCTCGGTAGCCTCCGTTGTTGTGATTTTTACCTTGTTTTTCCTTTTTTATATGTTGATTCCTTATGAAAAAATCAACAGAAAAGCGTTATTGGTAAGTGCTTTTTGGGCAACGCTGCTGTGGGAGTTGGCAAGAAAAATTTTTGAATTTTACATTGCTCACTTTCTTTCGTCGAACAAACTGTACGGAGCTTTTGTTTTGATTATTGTGGTTCTGTTTTGGATTTTTTATTCTTCTTGCTTATTCATTGTCGGTGCGGAAATCGGACAGCTTTACAGGGAAAAATTAAAGGAAAAAGAATCGCTTTCCCGCTCCAATCATAAACTGGCTAATCGAGGTTTAACTTAGAATAAGCTTCTTCCAAATTTGTGAAGGTTGTGAAAATTTTTGCCAGACCTGTTTCCGTGAAAAGTGGAATTTGTTTTTCCGGATCGTACACCAAAAAAACATTTCCGTTAGTCGTTTTTGCCTTTTTCAATGCTCCTACAATTACACCGAAGAAGGTGGAATCTATAAATTCACAATTATTCAAATCTATAATTAAATTATTTATTCCTTCATTAAGTATTGTGAAAAGGTATTTTTTGAAATCCCCAGCTTCCGCAAGCGTTGCTCTATCCAAATTTACCCGTACAACAACAAAATTATTTGGTTTTGTGGCAATTATTTGAAACGGCCCAACTTTTGCTTCGCTATCGGGCAAATTGCCGTTTACACGGGTTACACCGGTAAGTTCCATTTGTTGTTTATCTATTGCGGTTGATATGTTGTATCCGGTTCCGCTTTTCATTTGTTTGAAATATGACCTATTCATTTCCCCAGACCTGATTTTGTTTTTATTGTAATTAATTATCGGACTTTTGGTTATAAGCTTTAATCGTATTTTGTGACCTCAATCAAAGTCCGTGTTTATGGATTTTTCCCGGGATATCATACTCTGAATCATTTTGCTTACTTCATTCCTGTCGTAATCGTTTTCAATTGTATCGGTCATTACGTGCAAAATGCACTCGTTTGTAATATTCCCGAACTTATCCATTTTATATTGATAAATTTTTGTCCGGTGTTTTATTTTATAGATACCGTCTTGTCCTTCAACCAGTGTGTTCATTTTACTTCTCCGGTTATTAAATTTTACTATCACAAAGGAAATGAAAAATTTCCGTAAGTATGTGATTTGTAACAACTTATAATCGGTAAAAAGGATTGGTTTTTTAATTGTTTTATAAAGTTAAAACTTTTTATAGCGTGTTATTTCGAGAAGGGCAAAAAGATAAGAAAGAATAAATCCTGCAAATGCTATAATTAAATCGAATATTTCGATATTAAAATCATATTCGCTGATAAAAAAGTATTTAAGAATTTTAATGGAAAGTATGAGAATGAAGAAAAGAACAAAACCCGATATGGCCGATTTAAGAGGACGGAACAAATATTTTTTCAATTTGTAAATAAAGCCGCCGGCTTGAGCTTCAATATTATTCCATCTGTTTTGTTCAAATTCCATAAAAATTTAATTTTTATTTTTATAAATATGTTTATTCATCGTATTCAAATGTGACGGAAATCACATTTACCGTTTTTTTGTTCAATTATTTCGGCTGTTTTGCGTACAGTTGAAAAAATCTTATCGCAAAAATATTTCCGAAAGCGAGTAAACTGACTAATACTTCGTTTATTCCCAATGCAAAATGTTCGTTTACAAAGAAAGCAAGAATGTTAAGTTTTATTAAAAGGAACAGAACCAAAGCGAACCATAATAATGCGTCGCTTACCGCCGTTTTAATTGATTTGAACAGATGTGTGTTGAATGTTGAAACTGATACTGTTTGTTCTAATTCTCTTGTATACAATTTTTTCCTCACTATTAATTAAAATTTCTAACCCCAATTAAATGTAAAGCAATACCCAATGCTGTGATGGAAAGCAAACGGTGTTAAAAAATAAGTCACCTTAATTGTTTCGTTTTGAAACCGATGATATTACCGTATATTCTTTAATTTTATTATATTGGGAAAAGCAAAAAGGTAAGTCATGGAAATCAAAAAAATTTTAATAATTGACGATAATAAAAACGAACAGCTGTTTTTAACACGGGCCCTTTCCAAATTGTATTCATGTGAAGTTATAACGGCAGATAACGGTCAACAAGGATTGCAAAAAATAGTTTTGGATAATCCGGATCTTATTTTTCTTGATGTAATGATGCCCGTGATGGACGGAATACAAATGCTTGAAATTCTTAGAGTACAACATCCGCAAATTACCACCCCGGTAATTGCGCTTACAGCACGTAGTGACGGTGCGACTTTAAATAAACTGCTCACACTAAATGTTGACGAATATTTGCTCAAACCTATCAATTTTGAGCAAATTGCTAATAAAATTGATAAAATTGCGGGAAAAAGTAACTTTTAGCCGGAAAATTTTCATGTTAATTCTTTAAAATCACAAAATTTGCTACAATTTTCTCACTTTTTTCTTTACATAAAGCCAATAATTTCTTATATTTCAATAGGTTATAAATAATTTTCAAGTAAGATGGCTGAAGTAAAACACATATTTACTTCGGATGATTTGTTCACAACGCTGAATACAAGCCGAAATTCTAAGAAAATTGTGCAAGTTTTCCTTTTCGGAACAATTCGCGGCGGGGTTTACGGTTTTGCTCTTCTTTTCACTCTCATTTTAATGATGAAAATTTTGATTTTCGTTTTTTCATCCGCAAGTCAATTGAATGTAACGGTTTACGATGTTTTAATTTCCTTTTACGGTTTTTTACTTTCCGCATTGGTTAATTTTCTCTCGCTAATTAAAAAGTATCTGCATCTCTCACGAAGCCGTTAGTTTAACCGGCGGACAAATTGCCCGGATTTTTTACATTTATTTTCATTCCGCTTTGAACTCTCACACTTTTTTTCTAATTTTGAGAAACAATTTTACCTTTAATTTTATCCCGAGAGATAAAAAAGGAAATGAACATAATTTTACAATTTATTTTAAGGAAGACCTCAGAGACGACAAGTCGATGAGGATTTTTTTTAAATATGAAAATAAAAGCTCAAATAATTGACGAAGCCGGACTAAACCGGACAATTACCCGGCTTGCCCATGAAATTCTGGAAAGAAACAAAGGTTCGGAAAATATAGTTTTGATCGGTATGAGAACACGCGGGGAATTTATTGCAAAAAGAATTCACGGGAAAATAAAAGAAATCGATAACAGCAATCCACCGTTGGGCGTTTTGGATGTAACTTTGTACCGCGATGATTTCCGAACGAGATTAAAACAACCTGAAGTTTCCGTAACAAATATAACATTCGATATTAACGAAAAAGATATTATTCTGATTGACGATGTGCTTTTCTCGGGAAGAACCGCCCGGGCGGCTTTGGATGCTTTAATGGATTTGGGCAGACCGAATACAATCCAGCTCTGTGTTTTAATCGACCGCGGACACCGCGAAATGCCAATCCGTGCCGATTTTGTTGGGAAAAATATTCCGACTTCCATAAATGAAGAAATTAAAGTTAAAATGAAAGAGGTTGACGGCGAAGATGCCGTCTATTTAATAGATATCTCGGAAGATTAATTTATGTCACTTTCAAGCAAACATTTGCTCGGACTCTACGGTGTTCCGAAAGAAGATATCCAAACAATTTTGGATACCGCAACAACTTTCCGTGAAGTTTTGGAAAGACCGATTAAAAAAGTCCCCACCTTACAAGGCAAAACGGTTGTTAACCTGTTTTACGAAAGCTCGACCAGAACAAGAATATCTTTTGAATTGGCACAAAAAAGACTTTCGGCAGATACGGTTAACTTTTCGAAAGCCGGTAGCAGTACCAGCAAAGGTGAAACTTTCAAGGATACAGTGAAAAATATCGAAGCTATGAAAATCGATATGATTGTTGTCCGCCACAGCTCTGCCGGGGTTCCGCATTATCTTACCAAAATAACTAACGCAAATATTATCAATGCCGGCGACGGCAGACACGAACATCCGACCCAGGCTCTGTTGGATATGTATTCCATTAGAGAAAAGATGGGAAAACTTGAGGGGTTGAAAATATGCATTGTTGGTGATATCGCCCACAGCAGGGTTGCTCTTTCAAATATATTCGGACTCAAAACAATGGGTGCCGAAGTTAGCGTTTGCGGACCCGCTACAATGATTCCCAAAGGAATAGAGAAATTGGGAGTTAATGTTTTACACGATATCGATAAAGCAATTGCCGGGCACGATGTGTTGAATGTGTTGCGTATTCAACTTGAACGGGCAGCCGGTTCTTCGATTCCTTCTTTAAGAGAATACCACAACTTTTTCGGCATTACGGCTGAAAGAATAGAAAACAATAACAAAGATATTCTTATTTTACACCCCGGTCCGATTAACAGAGGAGTTGAATTATCTTCCGATGTTGCCGACGGACCGTATCAAGTAATACTCGATCAAGTTACAAACGGTGTAGCAATAAGAATGGCTGTTTTATATTTACTCGGTACAATGAACTAAATGAAGAAAAATAAAGATTATGAAAATTTTATTAAAAAACGTAAACGTAATTGATCCTTCCGGAAATATTGAAGGAACAAAAGATATTTTAATTGAAGACGGTACCATCTCGGAAATTGAGAATAGTTTGGGTTCAATTCCGGTTGACGAGACGTTTAACTTTTCCGGGAAATATGTTTCGCCCGGATTTTACGATATGCATGTTCATTTGCGGGAACCGGGAAGGGAAGATGAAGAAACCGTTGTTACCGGAAGCAACGCCGCAGCAGCCGGCGGGTTTACCGGAATTGCTTGCATGCCGAACACCGATCCGGCAATTGATTCCGCTGAAGTGATTAATCTTATTAACCAAAAAGCAGCCGGACATTTGGTGGATGTTAATCCGATTGGTGCCGTTACTCTTGGGAGGAAAGGGGAAACTCTTGCACCCATGGCGGAACTTGTTGAAGCCGGCGCGGTTGCTTTCTCCGATGACGGAGTCGCAGTAAAAACGGCTGCAATTCTTAGAAATGCTCTTGAATATTCACAAATGTACAACAAACCCGTTATAGAACATTGTGAAGACGAATCGCTTGCCGGAGGGTCGATGAACGAAGGTATTACTTCCACTATGCTCGGATTGCCACCCGTTCCGTCCGTGGCGGAAGACTTGACTGTAATGCGCGATATTTTGATGGTCGAATATACCGGCGGCAGAGTTCATATCGCTCACATCAGTACCAAAAATGCCGTGGAATTAGTTAGACAAGCAAAGAAAAAGGGCTTGAATATTACAGCCGAAGTTACACCGCATCACTTTACTCTCACGGAAGAACAATTAAAATCTTTCGATACGAATTTTAAAATGAATCCGCCGTTAAGATCACAAAGCGATGTGAAAGCAATTATCGAAGGTTTGAAAGACGGTACCATTGACTGTATTGCCAGCGACCATGCACCACATTCCCCCGAAGAAAAGGATATGGAGTTCACTCTTGCACCGAACGGCATTATAGGACTCGAAACACAATTGGGTTTGGCGCTTACGGAATTGGTTCACAAAGGACATATCTCGCTGAAACAAATGGTGGAAAAATTTGCAGTTAATCCGAGGAAAATTCTTAATCTGCCCGTGCCGCGCATAAAAAAAGGTGAAAAAGCAAATTTAACTATTTTTGATCCCGATGAAGTCTGGACGGTCGACATATCGAAATTCAAATCGAAATCGAAAAACTCGCCTTTCGATAAAAGACTTCTCACAGGAAAATCCGTTGCGGTAATCAATAACTACAAGATGTTTTACAAAGATGAATTTTTTGAAATATGACAATGTTCGATTCCAAAGTTTTTATTTGTAAAATTCCGGTTTTAATTTACTGTTTACTTTAATATACATATTCAACCGAACTTTTATACAATCTTAACTTTTGCCGTATCCGGATTCTCCTTCTATGGTTTATTTTACAACAATTTTTGTTGGCACTCCAATTGCAACTAATGGATTGAACAAAACGGAAAAATTGAATAAACCCGAGGTGCATTATGAAAACCGGAAAAAGAATAATAAAAATTACAACAGTTTTAATTTTACTTGCGGTGGTTTTTTCCGGATGTCAGGAATTCAAAACATATTATGACAATTCCCCGCCGTCGCCTCCGGAAAACGTAAGAACTTTTGCCGGTGATAATTTGGTGGAGATTACATGGGATTACAACAGTGAAAGTGACGTTGCCGGCTACAATGTTTATTATTCCGACAGTTACTGGGGTGAATATACTTTAATCGGTAGTACGGAGATAAACTCTTATGTGGACTACGATGCCGAAAACGGCAGCCGTTATTATTACGCCGTGGCAGCATACGATTTCAACGGAAATGAAAGTGAGCTTAGTTACGACGAAGTTTACGGTGTTGCAAGACCTGAAGGAATGAACCAAAAAATTTACGACTATAACGCTTTCCCCGATATTGCGGGTTACGATTTCAGCGAATACTCCGTTGTTCCTTTCGATGCCAATTCCAACGACCTTTCGGCAGATATGTTTTTCGAAAATTATGACGGGGTTTTATACATTAACGTTTGGGAAGATACCGATATTCAAGATATGGGTCCAACAACCGACTTGTATGAAATTACCGAAGCGCCGATTTCCGGTTGGGTTCCGCTAAACGACGGCGAAAACGTTAAATATGTTGAAGCTGTTGCCGGACACACTTACGTAATTTGGACTTGGGATAATCATTTTGCTAAAATCAGAATTAAAGATTTAAATGAGCAGAGAATGGTGTTCGATTGGGCGTATCAATTGTTGGAAGGAGAACCGCAGCTGAAACTTAAAGCGGTTCCGGCACATAGGAATATTTCCCGGCAAATTATCAGAAAAAGCAAATAAGCGTTTCACAGGCATACCGGAAAAACGGTATGCTTTTTTCTTATCTTTTGATTATTTTAATCATTAAAAAGTAGAAACAACGATGAAAAATATTATCGTAACGGTGTTGTTTGTTTTGGTGAGCTTAACCGGTTTAGCGGAAACCCGGGCAGTACAATCATTGAAATCGCAAAACACCAAACCGGACGAAATTTTCAACGATTTCAGAAACGGTGTGATTAACAATAACATCGCTGAATTCACCCGGCATTTCCAAGGTGATGTTTTGATAAAATTAAGAAACGGGGTAGCCGATTATTTTTCGCCCAATCAAGCTTATTTTGTTTTGAAAGATTTTTTTGATTCTTACCAAGTTATAAGTTTCGGATATAAAAACATATCCGAAGATGGGAATTTCCCAAGCGCTTCGGGTGAGCTGAATTACAAGCATAACGGAATGAACGGTTCGGCGCTTGCTTTTATTTCTTTGGAGAAAAAAAATAACGAATGGGTAATAGTTCAAATAACCATCAACTAATTTAATGTTTCCTGCCTTAAATAAACGCAATAAATTTTATTTAATTTTTACCGGTTTGCTGTTTTTATCCGTTGCTTTACTTGAATTTTCCAAATCATATTTTATCGAGGGTAAAAAAAAGAATTGGGCACATGAACTAAACTACCAAATCGAAAAAATCACCCTCGGAAGCCGCGAAATTTTCAATCTGAAACAAGATACCTTGCTGAATACTTTTGCGTCAATTAAAAACCGATTGCAAAATCAAAAAGTTTCACAATCCGGATTGTTTACATTTATAAAAGAAAATCTTCCCGCTAAAATCGCAATTAAAATAACTTCACGTACCGATTCCGATTTTGTTTGGGCAGGTAAATATTTCCCCGGAATATACCGGACCGCCGGTTCAGGCAAAGAGTTGGGGAGTACCGGATTTGTTACATCCGACTTACTGATTTTGCTTGCCATCTCCGATTCCGTAACCAGCGGGGAAAAAAAATATTTTGTTTCCGTGTATTTGCCGGTTGAAAAAGAATATGAACTTCAAAACCGTTATTTTGAAAGAATCAATTTTACCGGCGAGTTAAGAACTAAATTCAAGACCGATTTTCATGTAAAATACTCTTCTACGGCAGACAAAAATAAAGACGGCCGTTATCATTCCTTTGAATTGCTGAATAACAAAGGTGAACCAATCGGAATTGTTTCGTTCAAGAAACCGACATTGGACGTTTACATTTCATCAATCCGTAAAGATATTGTGCTGATTGAATATTCGCTGCTGATTATTATTTACTTGATTATTGGTATTGTGCTTTGGTTGAACGGATTTTTAGGAAGAACGGAATTTATTCATTTGGTTATATTTATCATTTATGTTTTAGGTCTGCGGATTTTATTATTTGTTTCCGGTATTTCCGAATTTTTATTTCCCGCCGATTTTACAAATCCCGCTTACTTCGCTTCGAGGTTTGCATTCAGTATGGTTAGATCGCCGGCGGAACTGTTTATTACATCGCTGTTTATTGCAGTAATTTTAGTTAGAATTTTCAATTTCATTTTCAAGAACCGGAACGGAATTTTTGAACGCCTGAATGGATTTAATTTGACTTTCAAACTTGCTTTGGCAGTGCCGTCTTTATTTATCTATTTGCTTATTTACCGCGCGTTCGGCGCAACAATAAAAAGTATAATGTTCGATTCAACAATTATCTATTTTAAAGAATATGTAATTATTCCAGAACCCGTGAAGGGATTTATGCTTTGCAACGTGCTGATAATTGCTTTTGTTTTTATTTTATCGAGCGTATTGTTTTTGAGTGTTTTATACCGTGCTTTCATAAAAAATAACAGAGTACAAATTCTCTACATGGTAATGTTGTTTTTGATTTTGCAAATTTCCGGTTATTTGTTCGATTATTTTCAACGGGAACCGCAAGCTACGGACATAATAAGATTTTTATTCATTTCCCTAACATTATTTTTAACCGTTATTGCGGCGGACTTACTTCATAAAAAATTACTGTATTGGATTTTTACATTGTTTGCGGGCTCGGTTCTTGCGGTGATAATGATGCTGCATTTTAACACCCAACTTGAAAAAGAATCTATAAAGATTTACGCAACCGAACTGATAAAACCTAATGAAAGCTGGCTTAGATTTTTAATCACCGAAACATTATTGAGCGATTTTTCCCGGGAAGAGACTGTGCGCGTGTTAAGAAAAGAAAATCCGAATTTCGATGCTTCCGCATTTAAAATTTGGACGAAAAGCCCGCTTCAACGGGAAGCAATTAATTCAAGTATTAACATATTAAATTATAAGAAAGAAATCCTCGGCGGGTTCGGCATTGTAACCGATGAAACGGGATTGAATGATTGGCAGGAAAACCCCGAAGGAATCAATGATGTTCAAATTATACGCAAGGAATTAAACGATAACGAAGGATTGTTGTTAAAAGGAATTTTTCCGGTAAAAGACAACTATTCCCTGCTCGGTTATTTGGAATGTTCAATATTGTTCGACATTACCAATTTTACATTTAATAATTTGCCGGAGTTTTTATCACCTCCGCCGATGAGGCAAAAACTTATTGTTGGATTGAATGATATTAAAATTTTGGAATTTGTAAACGGCTCGTTAAAAAATGTAATAGGAAATATTAAACTCTCCGATACCGAAGTTAATGCAATAAAATCGGCAGGAATAACAAATAGGAAAGGGGAATGGTTCGAACTTAAAATTAACGGTACCGCATACCTTTTTTATTCGGTTGGTACAACCCAAAATAACAAAACAAAGTTTCTGGTTTTTGGAACCGGGAAAAAAAATCTATCGAAATACCTGTTCGATTTTTTCACGGTAATATTTTTTCATTCTGTTTTAATTTTATTGTTTGCCGGCTTTGTTTTACTATTTGAATTAATCCGGAAGGAAAATATCGAAATTTCGTTGCGTGCTAAATTACTGATTGCTTTTTTGGTGATCTCAATAATTCCTTTGATTTTATTGGCAATCTATTTCCGCAATCTTACCGAAGAGAAGAACAGGGATTCGATATTTTACAAACTTGGCAAACGTGCATACAGAATAGAAAGTTATGTAAATTCAAGACCGGCAGATACATATCCCGATTTGTTCGCTGTTTTCGACCAGGCGGCAAAAGACTTGAACATCAATTTTACCGTGTTCGATCCCAAGTACACTGCTTACAGTACGGAAAGCCTTTTTTATCAAATAGGGTTAATTCCGCAAATAATTAATCCTGAAGCGTATTTAAGTATTATGAAACACGGTTCGCAAGATTTTATAACGAAAGAGAAGATAGAAAATTACGGGCACAATGCATTTTATTATTATGCCGGATTAAGGGGAAAAGATTATATAATAAAAGTGAGTGATGCGTTTAATAAAGTCCTCCTCCCGATGTCCGGCAATGAAGTTGATGCCTTTTTGATTGTAAATTATTCGCTCGCCGTTTTACTTGTGTTAATTTTAAGTACATTTCTGGCTAATCAAATTTCCAAACCCATCCGGAAATTAACCCGCGCTACAAAAGCGGTTGCAAGCGGCGATTTGAACATTGAACTTGATGAAAATGTAAAGGGTGAAGTAAAAGGTTTAGTGGACGGATTCAATTACATGGTGAAAGAGCTTAAGAAAAATCAAATTTTGCTTGCCGAAGTTGAACGCGAAGCCGCATGGAAAGAAATGGCCAAACAAGTAGCACACGAAATTAAAAACCCGCTGACTCCAATGAAACTCGCTACGCAGCAATTAATTGCAGCGTATAATGATAAATCGGATAAGTTTGACGACATATTTAAAAAAGTAACAAAAACAATAATTTCCCAAATAGAAACGCTGGGCAATATTGCATCAGAATTTTCGCGGTTTGCCAGAATGCCTGCGGTGAAAGTGGAAGATGTAAATCCCGTTGAAATCATCGACGATGTAATAAACTTATTTTCAGATGAAAATGTGGAAATAGAGTTAATTAATAACACCGCTGAAATTTCCGTTCAAGCCGATGCCGATCAGTTAAAACGGACGATTATCAACATCATCAGAAATTCAATTCAAGCTCAAGCTACCAAAATTGTTGTTTCCGTATCGGGTTCAAAAGACCGCTTCGAAATCAGAATATCCGATAACGGTACGGGGATTGACAATTCGGTGGTAGATAAAATTTTCGATATGAATTTCACTACCAAAGAACACGGTACGGGAATAGGATTGAGTATGGCGAAAAAATTTCTGGAATCAATTGGCGGTACAATAGAAGTGGAAAAAACGGATTCCGGTGGAACAACAATTTTAATAACATTAAAATTTAAAAAATGAGTGTTTTAACCGAAAATCAGAAAAAAGCTTTAACTTACAAAAAGCATATTTCACTTACTGCCAACGCCGGTTCGGGTAAAACTTTCGTGTTTGCCAAACGCTATGTGGAAATTGCACTGAATCAAAATATTGATTTGGATAAAATTGTTGCAATAACTTTTACCGAAAAAGCGGCGGCTGAGTTGTATTCAAGAATCGCTAGAGAGATTGGTGAGAGACTTGAGAAAGAAACAGACACGGATAAAGTTCAACGGCTTGAATCGATAAGACAAAATCTTGTTTCCGCAAATATTTCAACCATACATTCTTTCTGTATAAACATTCTAAAAGAAAATGCGCCCGATGCCGGTTTGGATGTTAATTTTATTCCGGTGGATGAAAGCGTATCCGGTGAATTGATCGAAAAAAGTATAGAAGAATTGTTCAAAGCTTTCGTCCAGGAAAATCGATTGCAAGAAGAAATAAAATATTTAATTAGAATTTTCGGTTCAAAATTTATTTTGGCGAAAGAATTGACTTCCGCAATAAAAAACCGTAAAAATATTTTTCATGTGAAAGATAATATATACAAGTATCCGCCGGAAAAAATTGCAAAAAACTTCGGGAAAATTTTCGAGAAAAATCTCAAAAGATATTTTGCCCGGGAAATAAAAAAAGTTATTGATTATATAAACGAAATTAACAACTTCGCCTTTTCGACCCAGAACCAAAACGAAATAGTTGACTCGATTAGTCGTGTTATGAATGAGGTGGAAAAAGCGAAAGGAATTATTGATAAAATCAAATTATTGCGGAATGCTGGTGAAATATTGCTTACCAAAAGTGGTACGGTAAAGAAGCGCGGCTATCTTACTTCAGCCGGGTATGAGCTTTTGTCCGGACAGATAAATTACGTTAATGATTTTTACGCTTCTATAAAAAATCTCGAACTGAATGAAGAAAATGAATTGGTTGAGAAAAACCTGGCTGTTTTCGGAGTGAATTTTCTGAAGGTTTTTGAAGAGGTGTTTAGCATTTATCAAAAGAAAAAATCCGACAATGCATATCTGGATTACGAAGATATGCTTTTATTTACGGAACAATTGATTCAAAAGCCGCGCATACAAGAGAAGCTGAGGGAAAAATATGAATTCATTATGATTGACGAATACCAAGACACGAATGAAGTCCAGTATAATATATTTATGCCAATCCTCGAGTATTTGCGAAAAGGAAATCTGTTTGTGGTTGGTGATGAAAAGCAAAGCATATATATGTTCCGCGGTGCCGAGCTTGAAGTTTTTAACAAAACCAAAGTTGAAATAAGTCGCGATGGCACTCCGTTGGTACTTCCGCACAGTTTCAGAATGGCACCGAATATTGCCGGTTTTACAAATTATGTATTCGAACGGCTTTTCGAGTCACCGAATCCTGATTTCAACGAAGTTGAATATGAAAAAATCGTATGTGCTTATAACAAAGAAGGTGAAGGTGATATCGGGTTTTTAATTGCCGATAAAGACGGGGAGGGACAAACCGAAAGTGAATTGGTAACTGCTAAAATCGTTGATTTGGTTAAAAATAAAAATATTAAATTTAGTGATATTGCAATTCTGTGCAGAAAACGTTCCGCCTTCGATGATTTGGAAAAGGAATTTGTTAAACACGATATTCCTTATGTAATTATCGGGGGAAAAGGATTTTATCAAAAACAAATAATTTATGATATAAGCAATTATCTTACGTTTCTTCTAAATCCGGATGATGATAAAGCTTTTGTGGGAATGCTAAGAAGCCCGTTCTATTCCGTTTCGGATGCGGAATTGTTTGAAATTTCTCTCTTCGATGGGGAATCGTATTTTGAAAAATTCAGTAATTATTCCAAACAAAATAATAATTTATTTGAAATATTCAAATTAATACAATCGCATATTCAAGAATCATCTTCTTCAAACTTTGCAAAATTAATCAGAAAAATTTGTGAAGATACCGGTTATTGGTCGGTTCTTGCAGCCAAAAGAAATTCCGCTCAAGAAATCGCAAATCTGGAAAAGATAATTTCAATCGCAAATGCTTATTCAAATCAAAGTTTTGCCACGCTTTATGATTTTGTAAATTATTTGTCGGAATCAATTGAAAAGACCGACGATGAAGGACAAGCGAAAATTCTGGAAAATACCGATGCAGTGAATCTGATGACTTTACACAAAGCGAAAGGTTTGGAATTCAAAGTGGTCTTTCTTTTTAAAACTGCGGATAAAACACAACAAGACAGAACAAAATCGAAATCGATTAGAGTTGATAAAAATTTCGGTATAATGACAAAAGTACCGCTGAACAGCTTTTTTGAAAATTACCGGATGGCTCCGTTGGTTTGGTTATCCGACTATGTTCAACACAAAAAAGAAATTGCCGAAACCAAAAGGCTGCTTTACGTGGGAGTAACAAGAGCGGAACAGTATCTTTTTATTTCCGCAACTGCAAATAAAGGTAAATTCACCCGTAATTCATTTGCTGATTTTTTGTCCGGTATATTGGAACCGGTCAGAACAGACGACGGCTACACGATTTCTACAAAATTGACAATTGCCGGTGAGAAAAACGGAAAGTTTATCGAGAATGAAATAGATTTAAATCTAAATATTCCAATAATTAATGAAATGGAAATTGAAGAATATGACGCCGGAGCGGAAATTAAAACGGCTTTTCCCTCAAAAATTGATATTCGTAAAATTCCGGATACGGAAAAAAACGAAATTATTTCAGCTTCCAAAATTGCGGTGTTTTCACAATGCCCGGTAAAATACAAACTTACATACGAGCTCGGTTATTCCAAATTGCATGCGATTAATAAACGTCTGAAAAACCAGTTTGAGTTTAATTACAAAGAAGAAGATGAAGATACGCCCCTTACGGCTGACGTGCAAGGCAGAATTATCCACATGCTGCTGGAAAGGGAAGTGAAAAGAGATGAGCTGGAAAAAGAGATAGAAAATTTACTGATTGATGAATCGGTGAAAATGCCGGAAATAAAAAACGGATTGGAGAAAATTAAAAACCGTATCTACAAAAAAATCGTAAATTTTTACGACTCCGACGAATATGAATTTCTTCAGCAATTCGATACATATAAAAACGAGTATGAAATTTACACGGCGGAAAACGATTACTTTTTATACGGCATAGTTGATAAATTTATAATTCAAAATAATAAAATTTTTATTATTGACTATAAAAGTGATGAAATAAACGACTTTACAATCCGGAATAAAGTAGAGGGTTATCTGAACCAATTGAAATTTTATGCTTATGTATTGAGTAAAGCATATCCCGGTGTTAATGAATTTGAGTTAAGATTGATTTTTATTGTTTCACCGGAAAAAACGCATGTAAAAAAAATTACAAGGGATGAGCTTAAACTATTCGGAGCAAAAGTCAAAAACACTGTGGAAGCTATCAGAAGCTATAAATTCCAGCCAAACTTGTCTCATTGCAAGTATTGTCATTTTGCCGGCGAGGATGAAAAATGTGTTTTAAAAATAGCGGAAACGATTACTAAATAAAGTTCGGAATTTATTATCTTGAATGTCGGTTTTTTTCAAGTTCTTCCTTTCTCTTGAAATTTAATTTTGAGGCAATCAAATGAAAAATCTTATTTCAATAACTAAAAGTTTAGTGAGGATTAAATTGGCAGCATTAATAATTACGAGTGGTTTTCTTTTTAACACTGAAGTTCTCGCACAGGAAAAGACGAAAGAAGTTCCTACGCGGGATCAAATTGAAGAACAATATAAATGGAATCTTGAAGATATTTATAAATCGCCCGTTGATTGGGAAGAAGATTTTAACTGGGTAAAAGAAGCAACGGGAAATTACAAAAAATTCGAAGGCACACTTGGTACTTCCGCCAAGCAACTGTTGGATTGCTTGAAGTTTAGCGATGAAGTAGAAATAAAAGTTGGTAAGCTTTATTTATACGCTAGTTTGGCAAAAGACTTGGATTTGTCAAACCCCGAAAATCAGAGCAGATTCGAGAGGATAATGTCGCTCTATTCACAAGTCTCCGCCGCATCATCATTTATCCGTCCCGAAATTTTATCCATTCCGGAAGATAAATTATGGAAATTTGTGGATGAAGAAGAAGGACTTGCGGTGTATAAACACTTGCTTGAGGATTTATTGAGAATGAAACCGCATACGCTTTCACCCGGGGAAGAAGAAATTCTTGCTTTGGCCGGACCCGCTACAAGTGTTGCCTATTCCACATTCGGAATGTTTAACAATGCCGATATTCAATTCCCCACTGTGGAAGGTGAAGACGGTACGCCGATTAAAATTTCCCATGCTCGTTACGGTGCGGCTATGTATTCGTTAAATCGTGATTACAGAAGAAGGGTTTATAAAGGTTATTACAAACCTTTTATGGAATACAAAAACACCTTGGTTTCATTATTTAACGGTAATATCAAATCGAATGTTTTTTATGCGAAAGCACGTAAATACAAATCCAATTTGGAAGCCGCATTAACTCCGAATAATATTCCAGTTACAGTTTATAATAATCTGATTTCAACGGTGAATGAAAACCTGGAACCATTGCACCGCTGGGCAAAGATTAAGAAGAAAATGTTAAAGATTAAAGAATTGCATCCTTACGACACCTACGTTACACTCTTTCCTTCGGTAAAGAAAAAGTACGGTTATGAAGAATCGAAAAAAATATTGCTGGAAGCGCTTAAACCTTTGGGGGAAGACTACATTAAAAATTTGAAAATGGCTTTCGAAAACAGATGGATTGATGTTTACGAAACAAAAGGGAAACGAAGCGGAGCATACTCCTCGGGAACAACTTACGGAGTGCATCCGTATGTATTGTTAAATTGGGCGGATGAATTGGACGATTTGTTTACTCTTGCTCACGAAATGGGTCACAATATGCATTCTTATTACACCGAGCAAAATCAGCCGTTTCCTTATGCGAATTATTCCATCTTCGTTGCGGAAGTGGCTTCCACGATGAACGAAGCCTTATTGCTCGATTACTTAATCGATCATGCTGAAACGAAAACCGAAAAACTGGCATTGATTGAGAAAAACTTAACAAATATTGTAACAACTTTTTATCGCCAAACCAGATTTGCAGAATTCGAAAAATTGGTAAATGAAAAAACTGAACAGGGCGATGCACTTACACCGGATAAGCTTTGTAACCTTTACAAAGAAATGTATCAAAGATATTGGGGAGATGCGATGACAGTGGATGAAGAAGAGACTTACACTTGGGCCCGCATTCCACATTTTTATTATAATTTTTATGTATATCAATATGCAACAAGTTTTGCCGCTTCGCAAACACTGGCTGCAAAAGTAAAAAGGGAAGGCAAACCGGCTATTGAAAAATATTTGAATTTTCTCAAATCGGGTAGTTCCAAATATCCCATCGACGTATTAAAAGATGCGGGCGTGGATATGACCTCGCCTCAACCCGTTCAAGCTGTTGTGGATAAGATGAATGAATTGCTTGACAAAATGGAACAATTGCTAAACGAATAAATTTTAATAATTAAAATATGAAAATATATTCCAAATCGGAGCTGAACAGCTACGCGATGTCGCTGACATACGACGATATAAGTCTTGTGCCGGTGGAAATTTCCGGGGCAAAAAGCAGATCCGATGCGGATACTTCGACCGGATTTTTAGGCTTGGATCTCGGTTTACCCGTTGTATCCAGTCCAATGGATACCGTAACCGGAATTGAAATGGCAAAGGCGTTGGATGACCTCGGTTGTTTGGGAATTTTGAACAGATTCGATTCATCATTGGAAAAGATGCTGAACGATGATGTTAATACAAAAGGAGTTAAAGCGGTTTCGATTGGATTAAACACTCCGGATGAAATTATTGAAAAGTTACTTGAGAAGGTTCAAATAATTTGCATCGATACTGCAAATGCCAATAATATGGAAGTGTTGAGGAAAACCGAACAAGTGAAAAACAAATACGGTGTTTATCTGATTGTTGGCAATACGGCTAACGGAAAAACACTTAAACAACTTGTAGATGCGGGCGCCGATGCGGTCCGGGTAGGAATTGGCGGAGGAAGTGTGTGCACCACTTCGGTTCAAACCGGTATTGGAATCGGTCAAGTTTCATCGATTCTCGATGTTTACTTTGCGCGTGAACAAAACAATTTACCGGTAAAAATAATTGCAGACGGTGGAATAAAAAATCCGGGTGATGTTGCAAAAGCTCTTGCCCTTGGTGCCGATGCCGTTATGTTGGGCAGATTACTTGCCGGAACGCGCGAAGCACCGGGCGAAGTGATTAAATACAACGGACAATTGTGGAAAAAATACAGGGGAAGTGCGTCGTTCGGCGTTAAAATGAAAAATGAATTTATTGAAGGTGAAGAAACTATGGTGCCTTATAAAGGTCATGTTAAAAACGTTATTAATGCCATATCCGACGGAGTGAAAAGTGCAATGAGCTACATGAATAAACTCACAATAAACGAATTACGCAAAACCGATTCCTTTGCAATTTTGAGCAATAGTTCGTTCATAGAAAGGTTACCTAGGAAATAATAAGCTGGGAAAGGATATCATATGAGAAACAAAATGAGATATTTAATAACCGTTGCTTTTCTCTTAATATCATTGCAAACCGGCAATTATGCATTTGGCATCATCGACAGTCTGGAAACCAAATTGGATTCCGTCGACGGAGTCGAACGGATAAAATTGTTAAATAAACTTTCCGGGGCTTACTGGGGAACATCAACCTCACAGAGTATGAAATATGCCAAAGAAGCATTAGCCGAAGCGGACAGTTTATCGTATAAAAAGGGAATGTTTTCGGCATTAACTAATATCGGCAATGTATTTTGGTTGAAAGCAGAATACGATTCCGCAATTGCAGTTTATAAACAATCTTTGGACTTGGCTAAAGATTTGGGTGATAGCAGGCCTTTAGCTGTTGCATCTTTTAATATTGCGATGCTAAATAACGAAACCGGGAATTATGCCGATGCCCTGAAATATTTTTTAACGAGTTTGAAATATTACCAGGAAGCGAACGATTTAAATGGAGTGGCTGAAGCCCACAACGGTATTGGTAGCGTTTATTGGAGTATGAAAAATTATGAAAAAGCTCTCTACTATTTTAAAAAGTTTTTAAGGCAGAAAGAAAAACTGAACGATAGCAGCGGCGTTGTGATGGCTCTGAATAACATCGGCTTGATATATAAAGATTTGGGGCAATACGATAAAGCGCTCAGAAATTATGAACGGGCTTTAAAAATAAAATTGAAATTGGGTAATTTGTATTCAATCGAAACCGGCTATAACAATATAGGATTGTTGTTTATTGCCAGAAAAAAACCGGACGAAGCAATACCCTATTTGAATAAAGCGCTTAAACTGGCCGAAGAAATTGACGATAAAACCGGTATAGTAACATCTTCTGGAAATTTGGGAAAAGCCTATTTATTACTGAAAAACTATAAAAAAGCCGAAGATTATTTCAACAAAGCTTTTTCTCTGGCTAAACAAATCGATTCCAAAAAATTAATCGGGGATGTTTACGAAAACTTCATTTCTTTCTATAAAGAACTTGGCGATTACAAAAAGGCATTGGAATATTCCGAAAAGTACAGCAAAATAAAAGAAGAATTGTTTTCATCGGAAATCAATAAAAAAGTTGCCGAATTGCAAGTAAAGTACGAAACCGCGCAAAAGGAAAACGAAATCAATAAATTGAAAAATGCCAAAAGAATCCAAAACTATGAGTTGAATAAAGAAAGAAACTTCAGAAACTTTTTATTGATCAGTTCGGTTCTGTTTATATTATTTGGATTAGCAATATTTTATGCTTATAAAGTTAAAACCGATGCGAATGAACAGTTGAAACAGCTTAACTCCACAAAAGATGTTTTTATCTCAATTATTTCACACGATCTGAAAAATCCTTTCCATTCGATCATCGCATTTTCCGATATGATGATAAAAGATTTCGATTCTTTATCGGATGAAGAGAAAATTTTATCTTTAAAGGAAATAAACAAAGCGGCAAAATCATCGAATGAGCTGTTGGATAATTTGTTAAGCTGGTCAATGTCGCAGCGCGGGATGATACCTTTAATTCCGCAAAAGATAAATTTAAGACAAATAGTAAACACTACTCTGGAAGTTCTCCGGCCTTCCGCCAAAAGAAAAAACATAATTGTAAAAAACAATGTACCAGGTGATTTATATATTTATGCTGATCAAAATACAATTTCGACAGTTGTAAGAAATCTGATTACCAATTCCATAAAATTTACACGCGAAGGTGGCGAAGTTGTAATCTCGGCGAAAAAATCGGGGAATAAAATTGAAGTTGATATAAGCGACTCGGGAATCGGTATTAAACAGGAAGATCTCGATAATTTGTTCCGTATCGATGCAATTCAAACAACCTACGGTACGGCAAAAGAAAAAGGCACCGGAATCGGATTAATATTATGTAAGGAATTTATCGATAAAAACGGCGGAAGAATTTGGGCGGAAAGCGAAGTTGGTAAAGGAAGTCATTTTAAATTTGTTCTTCCTTCCGCTTAATTTGGTTTTTGTTAAGTGAATTATTTTATTATTTTATATATAAGGTTTGCTAACATTTATTCGAGAGGACACAATGGGAATATTTAACAAACTGTTGCATAAAAAAGAGATTGAAGAATTACTTAATAATGGAAGTAAGGCGTTAGAAAACGAAGAATATTCCGAAGCATTGAAAAATTATGAACAAGCATTGAAGTACGATCCCAAAAACATTAACGCATTATACGGACGGGGAATATCGGATTATTACCTTGGAAACCATACGGCTGCGGAAAAAGATTTTTTGAATGTGGCTAAATTGGATCCGCAATTTTCACCGTACACGTTTTATTTTCTTAGCAATATCGCTTTAATACAAAAGAAATTTGAAAAAGCAAACAATTATATCGACAAATTTATTTCCGGTAGCAACGACAGAGCCGAAGGATTCTTCATAAAGGGTGAAATAAAATACATAGAAAAAAAATATGAAGATGCTCTTGGCTTTGTAAATAAATCGTTGGAAATATCCCCCGATAATCCCGATACCCTGACTTTATTGGCGCGTATAAAAATCAAATTGAACGAATTTGAAGAAGCCGGACAAATCATAAATAATTTATTGGAAACAAACCCCGATTCACCTGAGCTTTACAACATATTGGGCTTTATCCAATATAAACAAGGTAATTACGAAGAAGCGGAAAAAATGTTCAACAAAGCGGTTGAAATTTACCCCGAATATGCCAGTGCAATTTATAACATTGCATTCATAAATTATTTGAAAGGCGATCATCAGCATGCTTTGGATGCCTTGCTTGCCATTACCGAAATTAACAAGGAATTCGTTAAACCTTATTTGTTGCTTGCAGAAATTTATAAGGAACAAAACCAGTTGGATAAAGCAATAGAACAATTGGAAAAAGTAAAAGATTTAACCGGAGATTCAAACGAAATTTATTTAATTACTGCCGGATTAAAATTAAAACTGGGCGATAAAGAAGGCTCTTCGGAAGAACTGAACAATTTGAAAAAGAGAAATAACAAAACTGTTGAGCAGTTGTATATTCTAGCCGTTTACGAATATAACAGCGGTAATTATGAAGAAGCGTTATCATTAATCAATAAAGCCATCGAATTGAATGATGCCGTAGAAAAATCACACTTGCTGCGCGGTATCATTAATTTGAAAATGGGATTATTCGACGGTGCGATTGTCAGCTTTTCAAATTTAATTGAATTGAATGACACAAATCCTCAATACTATTATTTGCGAGCGGTTGCTTACGAAAAAAATAAGGAGACAACCAAAACAATTAAAGATTTAAATAAAGTTATAGAATTACAAAATGATTATTATGATGCACTGGTAAAAAGAGCAACAATTCTATTCAAAGAAAACGAATTTGAAAAAGGTTTGGAAGACATAACGAAAGCTATTGAAATTAATCCCGGTGAAAGCAAGAATTACTTTATACGGGCAAACTTCTTGCACAAACTTGAAAGAGACCAGGAAGCTTTGTATGATTTGGAAAAAGCGATTGAATTAAGCAATCATTTCAAGGATGCAATTGCGCTCCACGGTTATTTGGGGCTGCGCCTTAAAAATTATAAACGGGCTCTTGAAGATTTCAACAAAATTAAAGAAATCGACGAGAATTACATTAAAGAAATTAGCAAACTTTACGAATACGCTTCTACAAAAACTGAATCCGATTAAAATAAAACCGGTTAAATACAGTAATAGAATTGATGTAACTTTTTGTAAGACTTAAAGTTACATCAATTCTACCGTTTGATTTGTCCGGAAAAATTCATATCTTTTACAGCTTTGATAAAAATTTTTCATACAATGAAGGAGTAATAATGACGAAAGCCGACATAGTTGAAAAAATTGCTTCCGGTACCGGATTAACAAAAATTGAAACCGAAGCGATTATCGAGGGGTTTCTTAATACTGTAATTCAAGCTTTGAGGGAAGGGAACGGAATAGAAATAAGAGGATTCGGCAGCTATAAGGTTAAAAAGAAAAACGCACGTTATGCCCGAAATCCAAGAACCGGCGAAAAAGTTTACGTACCCGAGCATTACGTACCTGTATTTAAATTCTCAAAAGATTTTAAAGCCACGGTTGACCGCGGTATGAAAGAGAAAAACAAGGAATTGTAAAACGGGGAAAGAAAGTTAGTGACGAAAAATAAATCGATAGTTTGTTCTGTTTGTGGCAAGGAAAATGATTTTAATAATAAATTCTGCAGCGAATGTGGCGCCAAATTGCAGAAGCAGCCTGCAGTTCAACCCCGGGGAAAAAATAAATCCGGAAAACAAAGCCGGCTAAATGAACAAAGTTCAAATCCTAAAGTAATAACTTCCACGCAATTAATCGGGATAGTTGTCTTTCTCTTGGCGGCAAGCGGATTTTTACTTGTAATTTCCGGGCAATTCGATACACCCGAAGTAACAACAGCGGTTAATCAAAATACCCGGGAACAAGACAATTCGTTTGCGGAAAGCCACGGTGGAGCGGATCTGAAAACTTTACAGCAAATTAAAGACCTTGAAGATATTGTGGCGCAAAATCCAGGTGATTTGGAGTCGACGGTAAAACTTGCTCATCTTTTGAACGACAATGGATTTTACAAAAAAGCTCTTACTTATTATGAAAAATATTTGGCGAAAAAACCTAAAGATGTGGATGTGATGATTGATATGGGAGTGTGTTATTTCGAATTGGAAAATTACGATAAAGCAATTGAAGTTATGGAAAAAGCGGTTTCCATAAATCCGGAACATCAAATCGGAAATTTTAATTTGGGAATAGTTAACTTTACCGCCAATAATCCCGAAAAAGCAAAATATTGGTGGAAAAAAGCAATTGAAATTGACCCCGACTCACGGATAGGTCAAAAAGCAAAAGAATTACTGGAAAATAATTAATTAGGAGAACATTCAATGCCCTGTGGACGAAAAAGAAAACGCCATAAAATGGCAACGCATAAGAGAAAAAAACGATTAAGAAAAAACAGACACAAAAAGAAATTAAGATAAGTTTCTTTTAAGCCATCTTAGCTCAGTTGGTAGAGCAGCTCACTCGTAATGAGCAGGTCAGCGGTTCGAGTCCGCTAGATGGCTCTGAAAATCGTTTGTAAACGGGGACTGTCATAAAAAATTAGGATAAATTTTGAACAGTCCCTTCTCTTTTCCTCCTTTTTAATACAAATCTAACCGGAAAATAATCCTTTTATTCTAACCGGTTTTAACACAATAAGTTAAATCCTTGTCACATAATTTGTCATTTATAATAATTTTTAAAAAAATACTTGACTTTCCCCAAAAAAAACAGTTATTTTGCTATCCCGTGGGGAATTGTGTTGAATTATCCCAAAAAATGTCAAATTATGTTTATAGGAAGTTTTAAATATTCGATTGATTCAAAAGGAAGGGTTAGCATTCCGGCCAAGCTGCGAAAGTTTATAAATCCGGAAGCAAACGATTCTTTCGTTATGACGAGGGGTACTGCTCAATGCATCGATTTGTATCCATTGGATCAATGGAAAGAACTGGTGGTTACCAAATTGAACCAGCTGAACACATTCGATCCCAAAGAAGCAATGTTCTTAAGGATGTTTTTGCAGGAAGCCGCCGAAGATAAACTCGATTCGCAATCGAGAATTCTTATCCCCAAATCATTAATAGAATTTGCCGGCATAGAAAAAGAAGTGTTCATTATAGGAGCAATTAAAAAAATAGAAATTTGGAATCCCAAAATTTACGACAAGTATATTCAAGAGAACAAAGTTCCGTACTCGGATATTGCGCGTGAAGTAATGAAAATAAAAGAACAATGAGTTTGCATGTTCCGGTTCTACTTAATGAAAGTTTGGAATTTTTAATTACCGATAAGTCCGGAAATTATTTTGACGCAACAATAGGATACGGAGGTCACGCTTCTGAAATACTTAAAAGATTAAATAGCAATGCTACCTTGGTCGGCACCGACAAGGATGAAAAAGCTTACAAGCATTGCAAAGAAAAATTTGAAGGTGATTCCAGAGTAAAAATATTCAACACCGGTTTTACCGAAATTAAGAGAGTATCCATGATTCAATTTATTGACGCTTACGATGGAATTTTTGCCGACCTCGGGGTCTCATCGGTTCAGCTCGATGACAGCTCACTCGGGTTTACCTACAGAACCGGTAGTCCGCTCGACCTCAGAATGGACAAATCAAAAGGTAAACCGGCTTCCTACATCATTAACAATTATCCACTTGAAAAATTGATTGAAATTCTCAAAAAATACGGTGAAGTTAAAAATGCCGGAAGGATTGCACGTAGAATTATTGAGCGAAGAGGTGTTGAAAAAATCGAAACCACATTGCAATTAAGGGAGGTTGTGGAAGGTGCAATTCCTAAACATAAATCATTTAAAATTTTATCTCAAGTATTTCAAGCTTTTAGAATTTATGTGAATAACGAACTGGAAGAATTGAAATCTTTTTTATCTGATGCGGTTGACATGCTTAAACCCGGAGGTAGACTGGTAGTTATTTCGTATCATTCGCTGGAAGACCGTATAGTAAAAGAAACTTTCAAATACGAATCTTTATCGTGTGTTTGTCCGCCCGAGCTACCTGTTTGCGTATGCAACAAGGAGCAAAGATTGAAAATTATTACGAAAAAACCGCTAGTTGCCGGTGAAGAAGAAATTAAAAACAACAAGCGCTCACGTAGCGCTAAACTTAGAGTAGCGGAGAAAATATAGGTGAAGCGAAACAATAAAGCATTTTTGAAAAAATTACTTGTCGCTATTCTCACTATTACGCCATTACTGTTTGTTCATTTATACTCAATTAACGAAATCGAAAAATTAAACTCGTTGAAAAACGAAAAACAAATTTTGCTTAACGATTTGAATGATCGTTTGGAAGCCAAACGTGTTGAAGTTCAAAAATTGTCTTCGGAAGAAGTAATTATTCCCAAAGCGTTTAAACTGGGATTGGTAAAAATAAACAACTTAAATAAAATAAAAATTAACAAAAGTAAGATTGAACTAATTAAAGAAATTGTAGAAAAGAAATATGATTAATAACCGTGCGCTTGTATTAACGGCTTTTGTATTTATTCTCTTTGGTCTGCTTGTGGCCAGACTTTTTGTAATACAAATTGCAAGTCACGAAAAATATAAATCGCAAGCTGACAAGCAACAAAACAAAATAATCACGCTAAAAGCCGAAAGGGGAATTATACTTGACAGAAACGGTGAAATTTTAGCATATACGAAACAAGACAATACTTTATATGCCGATTGCAGAATGTTAAACGGAAGGTTCAAGAAAGACAGAAAAAAAATTGCGAATAAATTGGCACAAATATTTGGCAAAAAACCATCGTACTACATAAAAAAAATCAAACGGGGCAAAGGAAATATTATACTGGAAAAGAAAGTCAGTCAAGAAAAGGCGAGACTATTGGAAGATTTTGTAGCAAGCGGATTTTATAAAATACAGGATTACACGAGGGTCTATCCGTACGAAAATATAACGGCTCATATTATCGGTGCTGTTGACAGACAGCTGAGGGGAATCGACGGAATTGAAAAATTATACAACAAATATCTTTTGGGCAAAGACGGATATTTGGTAACCGAGCAAGATGCACGTGGTAAGAAAGTAACAGTGTTGTATGATCAATCTTTGGATCCGCAAGCAGGTTATGAAGTTATTTTAACGGTGAATAAAAGTTACCAGAAAATATTACGGGAAGAACTTGCCAAGGGTTTGAAAAAATACAAAGGGAAAGCCGGAGTTGGAATAATAATCGATCCGAACACCGGAGAAATTTTATCGCTGGTGAATTTACCCGATTTTGCACCTTCCAAGTACGGAAGATATCCCGAAAAAAACAGACGGAACAGAGCGGTAAGCGATACGTATGAACCGGGCTCTACAATAAAACCGGTTGTTGTTGCTATGCTCTTGGAACACGGTTTGGCAAAACCGTATGAAATGATCAATACCGAAAACGGAAAGTACAGAATTAAAGGCGCTACTATTCACGATACCCATAAATACAAAAAGCTAACCGTTTCAGAAATAATTGAACATTCGAGCAATATTGGAATTGTTAAACTTAGCGACAGGATTGATGCAAAGCTATTTTATAAAGGCTTGCGCGACTTCGGGTTTGGTAATTTTACGGAAATAGATTTGCCCGGCGAAGCAAAGGGAATGCTTAAAAAACCGATGCATTATTCGGCTATTTCCAAAGCATTTATCGCTCACGGTTATGAAATTTCCGTTACCCCTGTTCAAATGATAACAGCATACGCAGCATTAATTAACGGCGGATATTTACTTCGTCCGTTTACCGTTAAAAAAATAGTTGATGACGAAGGCAGAACGGTTTTTGCAAATGAAAAGAAAGAAATCAGAAGAGTTATCAGTGAAAAGACTTCCGGTGAAATTAAAAATATGTTAATTGGCGTTGTTGAAAACGGAACCGCACAATTGGCTCAATTGGATAATGTACTTGTCGGAGGTAAAACCGGAACTTCACAAAAATTAATAAACGGAAGGTACTCAAACAGACTGTACAATTCTTCCTTCATTGGCTTTCTGCCTGCAGATAAACCAAAATTACTTTGTCTGATTTTGGTTGATTCTCCCGAAATAGGCCGCTACGGCGGACAAGTTGCCGCTCCCATTTTCAGAAATGTTATGAAAAGAATTATCGACGTCGATTTGAATCTTGATTTGGAGAAAAAACATATCAGAAGAAATAAAACATCAATAACAAAATTGATTGCCGGAACGGAAAACCGTGATAATCACGAAGGTTTCCTGAATCCCGGAACAATAAATAAAAAATCCGATAATACTAAATTTGATAAATTAAACTTGAATATAATGCCTGATCTGAAAAACAGACCGATACGGGAGGCAATAGCAATATTAAGTAGATTGAAAATTAAGTACAAAGTAGTGGGTAACGGCAAAGTAATTGGACAAAGCATAAAACCGGGCACCAAACTAACCGGCAAATTGACATGTGTTTTGAAATGTAAAATGATTAATGTGCCGAACGGGGTAATAAATAATTGATGAAACTAAGTGAAATTCTAAATAACATAAAGGTAATTCAAGTAACCGGAATGGTTGAGACTGAAATTAAAAATATCGAAATAGATTCAAGGGAAGTACGGAAAAATTCAATGTTTGTTGCAATTAAGGGCTTCAAAACCGACGGGCATAAATTTATCGGTGATGCAATTTCAAAAGGTGCTACTGCCGTGGTGTTTGAAAATAAAAATGCAATTCCCGAAGGATTTGTGGCGAAAAATGACTTTGCCCAAATTATTGTGGAAAACAGCAGAAAAGCACTCGTGGAAATTTCACATGTGTTTTACAACAAACCATCGACAAAATTAAAATTAATCGGAATTACCGGTACCAAAGGTAAAACCACCACTTCCTATTTTATAAAAAGTGTGTTAGATAAGCTGGAAATTAAAAACGGTTTGATAGGAACAAACAAATATATGGTTGGCGACAAAGAATATTCATCCGAACTGACAACCCCGGAAGCCAATAAAATCAATTATCTGATGAACGAAATGGTTCTGAACGGCTGTGAATATTGCGTTATGGAGGTTTCGTCTCATTCAATTGCACTTAACCGAATCGATTATTTGGATTTTGATTTCGGAGTGTTCACAAACATAACTTCCGATCACATGGATTTTCATAAAACTTTCGAGGATTATCTCGAAACGAAAAAAATATTTTTCACCCATTTAAAACCCGGTGCTGCTGTTATTGTCAATTCCGATGATCCAAACTGGCAACGGATAACAGACAAAACTTCCGCAAAAGTTAAAACTTACGGAACAAAAAACAATCCTGATTTCCGGATGAGTGAAATTGAATATGATTTGAGTGGTACAAAGTTAACTGTTTCGTTTAATCAAAAAACGTATTCTCTGGAAACCAAATTAATCGGAAAATTTAATGCTTATAATGCAACGGCTGCATTTTCAACACTACTTCTTGCAGGTTACGATGCGGGTGAAGTATTGGAGGGAATTAAACAAACTCCGCAAGTGCCGGGCAGATTCGAGGTGATTGGCAAAGGTAATAAGAAAATCATAATAGATTATTCCCATACGGCAGACAGTTTGAAAGAAGCCCTGTTGGCCATTCACCACATCGTTAAAGATAACCGGAAAATTTACACCGTATTTGGTTGCGGAGGCGATCGCGACAGGCAAAAGCGCCCGGTGATGGGAAAAATTGCCGAGGATTTAAGTGATTTCGTAATTGTTACATCCGATAACCCTCGTTCCGAAGACCCTTCGGCAATTATCGATGAGATAAAAAAAGGTATGAGTAAGGATAATCATATAATTATAGAAGACAGGGAAGAAGCAATCCGTTATGCAGTCATTTCTTCACCTGAAGATGCAGTGGTTTTAGTAGCGGGCAAGGGGCATGAAAATTATCAAGAAATTAAAGGGGAAAGAAAATATTTTTCCGATAAAGATACGGCATTAAAATATTTAAATTAAAAATTGAGATTAACGATAAAGGACATATTCGAAATTGAATCGGCCGAGATTTTTAATCCGGATGAGTTTAAGCCGGTCACTAAAGTTGTAATTGATTCAAGAAAGGTTAAAAAAAAATCAATGTTTGTAGCAATTAAAGGGAACAGATTTGACGGACATAATTTTGTGAGGGAAGCCGTGAATAACGGCGCCGGAGCAGTGGTTATTAACCGGAACAAGCTCGGTGAGTTTGAAGATTTGGAAATTCCTTTCGTTACGGTTAAAAATACTCTTAAAGCTTACGGTGATATCGCACGTATTTGGAGAAGAAAATTAAATGGAAATGTTATATCGATTACAGGCAGTAACGGAAAAACAACAACGAAAGAAATGTTATCCGTGCTGCTTTCCGAACGCTATAAAGTTACAAAAACGGAAAGCAATAACAATAATCAAATTGGTGTGCCTCTAACAATTTTGTCGGCTAATGAAAAAACTGAACTTTTGGTTCTTGAACATGGGACAAACCATTTCGGGGAAATAGAATATACCGCAAAAATTGCCGAGCCGGATTATTCTTTGATTACGAATATCGGTGATTCGCATGTAGAATTTTTGAAAAACCGCAATGGCGTTTATAAAGAAAAATCAGCTTTACTGAAAATAACCGGTGAGCTTGGCGGTACGGTTTTTATAAATAACGACGATCCGCTATTGTCTAAAAACAAAAACAAGTTCAATCATGTCGTTACATACGGGTTTAATAAACTGTCTAATGTACAAGGAACCATAACGGATTTCACGGAAAGCGGTAATCCGGAAATTAATATAAAAGGATTTGGCAAGAACTTATCGGTTGTTTTGCCGCTGCTGGGTTTCTCCAACGCAATCAACTATTTGGCTGCCGTTGCAGTTGCGCTTAAACTGGGATTGAAGAAAAGTGAAATTTTAAACGGTACAAAAAAAATAAAACCGGTTAATGGCAGACTTAATTTGATTAAACGGAAAGGATTCGCATTAATTGACGATACTTATAATTCCAATCCGCAATCGGTTAAAGAAGCTTTAGACGTTATAAAAAAAATAAATACTTACAAAAATAAAATAATCATTTTGGGGGACATGTTTGAGTTGGGTGAAAAAAGTATTGAGTACCACAAAAAACTCGGAACTAAGATTAAGAGTGTAAAACCTATGATTGTATTGACCATTGGAAGACACATGAAATACTTAACTGACGAACTGGTACGTAAAAAATTAAATTCAGTTCATTTCAGGACAAGAAAAGCATTGGTAAAATATTTGGAAAAGTTGAATCTAAATGGTGCGTTGATTCTTATTAAAGGCTCACGTGGAATGCGAATGGAAGAATTTGTCGAACTAATTATGGAAAGAGAAAACTGATGTTTTACTATTTATTCGATTACATAAACAAAGTATTTAATCCACCCGGATTCGATGTGTTCAGATTTTTGTCGTTCCGTTCGGCACTTTCTGCAATAACGGCAATGTTTATTTCATTCTACGCGGGACCCAAAATAATCGCTTATTTAAAAAGAAAGCAAATAGGTGAAACAATAAGGGAAGTTGGACCTAAAACCCACAAAGTGAAAGCCGGTACACCGACAATGGGAGGAATTATAATAATTCTTTCGGTTGTAATTCCCGTTTTGTTGTGGAGCGATATAAAAAGCACCTATATAATTTTGGTACTGGCGGGAACGCTGTGGTTGAGCTTTGTCGGTTTTGTGGATGATTACCTGAAAGTTGTAAAAAAATATTCAAAAGGGCTAATTGCAAGATATAAATTAATGGGCCAAATTCTTATCGGATTGGTGGTTGGCGTAACCATTTACTTATTACCGGAATTTGCACCTTATAATACTCAGACGACTCTTCCGTTCTTTAAAAATTTGAATTGGGATTTTTCATATTTATACATACCGGCGGTTATTTTTATTATAACGGCAACATCGAATGCAGTAAACCTCACCGATGGATTGGACGGTTTGGCGATAGGCTCAATGTTGATTGTAATGTTAACCTTGGCGGTTATTGCTTACATTTCCGGAAATAAAATTTATGCAGATTATCTTAACGTAATTTATTTACCAGGCTCGGGAGAGCTAACGATATACATAGCTGCATTTATTGGTGCCGGCTTGGGATTTCTCTGGTTTAATTTTTATCCCGCCGAAGTATTTATGGGCGATACCGGTTCGTTGGCTCTTGGCGGGGCTTTCGGGATAATAACTATTTTAATTAAGAAAGAATTGCTTATTCCTATTTTGGGAGGAATATTTTTTGTTGAAGCCTTATCGGTTATAATTCAAAGAATGTATTTTAAATACACAAAGAAAAAATACGGAGAAGGCAAAAGGGTTTTCAAAATGGCGCCTATTCATCATCACTTTGAATTGATGGGATGGGCGGAACCCAAGATTGTTGTAAGGTTTTACATTATCTCGATCATATTTGCAATAATCAGTTTGGCTTCGTTCAAAATCAGATGAAAGATTTGCGCGGTAAAAGAATTTCGATACTTGGTGCTGTAAGAAGTGGAGTTGGTGCTGCAAGACTGGCTAAAAAAGTTGGTGCAATTCCGTTTGTGAGTGACGTTGCACCGGAAGAGAAACTCAAAGACGTTCTTTACATATTGAAACAAGAAAACATCGAGTATGAAACCGGTGGACATACCGGCAAAGTGTATGGTGCCGATTTCATTGTTACAAGTCCGGGTGTGCCTTCTGATTCCACTGTGCTCCAACTTGCCAAGGAAAAGGGCATTGATGTTGTTAGTGAAATTGAATTTGCATCCTGGTTTTGTAAAGGTAAGATTATTGCAATTACGGGAACGAACGGAAAAACAACAACTACCACTTTATGTGCGCATGTTTTGAATTCTGCCGGTAAAACCTGTTACTTAGCCGGAAACATCGGCAAAGCTTTTTCCGACATCGTGATGGATGTAAAAGAAAACGAGTTCGTTGCCTTGGAAGTCTCGAGTTTTCAGCTCGATTTTATTAAAAATTTCAAACCGGATATTTCGGTTTTGCTGAATATTACTCCGGATCATTTAAATCGATATAATAACGACTTTAATTTATATATTAAATCGAAAATGAGAATTTTTGAAAATCAAACAACCAATGAACATTTGATTTACAATTTTGATGATGAAATTGTAAAGAGGATTGTGGCGGAAAGCAAGACCGCTTTGATTCCTTTTTCGATTAAGGAAAACCCCGGTACCGGTGTGGTTCTTGATAAAAAGAAAATTGTTTTTCTCAGCGAAGATACCGCCGAAGAAGTTTGCGACTTGGGTGAGTTGAGTCTGAAAGGCGAGCATAATTTGATGAACTCTATGGCTGTTATAGGTATTGCCAAAACCTTGGGCATAGAAAATAAAATCATAAAAAAAGCTCTGGGGAATTTCGAAGGCGTTGAACACAGATTGGAATTGGTAAGGGAATTAAACGGTGTGAAATTTATCAACGATTCAAAAGCGACAAATATAGATTCCGTTTGGTACGCTTTAAGAAGTTTCGAATCCGGTATTTATTTGATTTTAGGCGGGCAGGACAAAGGTAACGATTACAATAGAATTAAAAACCTTGTTAAGGAAAGAGTAAAAAAAATATATGCAATAGGTAGTTCGGCTGAAAAAATTTACGGTTTTTTCAAAGAGATTGTACCGGTGGAAATTGTAAATAATTTCGACGAATGTGTGTCAAAAGCCCGAAACGAAGCAAGCCCGGGCAGTGTGGTTTTGCTTTCACCGGCATGCGCCAGTTTCGATATGTTCCGGAATTATGAAGAAAGAGGAAAATTTTTCAAAGAAGCGGTTAATAAATTAAAATGAAAATATTAGTAAGAACACTCTTAACAATTACAATAGGATTAGTTATCCTCGGCAGTTTTTTAATCTTCAGCGCCAAAGGGTTGAACGTCTTCATGTCGCACTTGTGGAAAGTAATAGCTGCGTTTACCGGCTTGATATTGGCTTCGGTGGTGCCATATCGCTACTACAAAGATTACAGTAAAATTTTTATGATAATCGCCGTTTTACTGCTCATAGCAACATTGATTTTCGCCCCGGATATAAAAGGGGCTTCGAGATGGATTAATCTTAAAGTAATTAGATTTCAACCGTCTGAACTGGCTAAATTGTTTTTGATTGTTCACCTGGCGGTTTTGATTGCACAAAAAGGTAAAAAAATAGAAGATTATAAAAACGGTTTGGTGTTTCCGCTCTTTTGGATTTTTATTATAAGCGTGCTGATATTGATTCAACCGAATGTTAGTACAAGCATGATAGTTTTGTTTACATCATTTACAATGCTCTATGTAGGCGGGGCAAGAATATTGCACTTGGCAGGAATAGTTGGTACGGCAGGTTTTGCCGGTGGAACGGTAATGATGATTTTTCCGCATTCAAGAAGCCGGGTGCTTTCATTCATCGATAGTTTGATAAACGGGAATGTTGGTCATCAACTGAAACAATCACTTGTAGCGCTTGGAAGCGGTGGAGTTACCGGTTTGGGTTTGGGGCACAGCAGGCAAAGTAATTTGTTTTTACCCGAACCTCACAACGATTTTATTTTTTCCGTGCTGGGTGAAGAATTCGGCTTTATCGGAACGTTATTAATACTTTTTGCCTATTTAACTATTTTCATGATCGGTTTGTTAATTGCGAAAAAAACAAAAGACGAATTCGGACAACTTCTTGCATTCGGCATCTCGTTTATGATTGTAATCAGCGCGTTTTTACATGCTGCTGTTGGAATAGGAATTGTCCCGACGACAGGTATCACACTGCCGTTTATCAGTTTTGGCGGTACTTCAATAATTGTGTTTTGCATTTCGATGGGAATCTTAATTAATATCGGTTTACAGATTAAAGACAAAAAATTACGTATAGGGAAAAAAAAGTAAATGACGGGAAAGGCAGACTATAGATTTTTACTTGCCGGTGGAGGAACCGGCGGACATTTATATCCCGCAATTGCGGTTGCCGAGCAGATAAGGATTTTAAAACCCGAATCTAAAATTCTGTTTGTTGGAACTAAAGATAAAATTGAAGCAAAAGTGGTACCGTCGAAAGGATTTGATTTTAAAACAATTTGGGTAAGCGGATTTTCCAGAAAATTCAAACTGGAAAATTTACTGTTTCCAATAAAACTTATAATTGCAATGATACAATCTTTAATTATAAATATTAAATTTAAACCAAAAGTTATGATTGGAGCGGGAGCATATGTTTCGGGACCGGTTGCAATAGGTGCCTCGGTGATGGGTGCAAAAATTATCTTGCTCGAACAGAACAGCTATCCGGGAATTACCAATCGTTTGCTGGAGAAAAAAGCCGAGCAAATCCATATTTGTTTCGAGGAAACCAAAAAATATTTCAGAGATCAAACGAAACTAAAAGTATCCGGCAATCCGATACGGGTTGATCTGCAACTCATTGAAAGAAGTAAAGCATGTGCGGAATTCGGTTTGGATGAAAATAAAAAAGTCTTGCTGGTTTTAGGCGGTAGTTTGGGTGCAGGAAATATTAATAAAGCTTTGGCGGCAAATCTCGAGAAGATAATGCGGGACGGTATGCAAATTATTTGGCAAACGGGGAAAAATTATTTTGAAGAATATAAAAAATTAAATAGTAAAAATATAAAAGTTTATCCATTTATTGAAAATATGACCGCAGCATACTCCGCTGCCGATTTGGTAATTGCCCGTGCCGGTGCCACTACCATTGCCGAAGTGGCAGCACTGGGTTTGCCGGTAGTGTTCATACCGTCAACGGTCGTAGCGGCCAATCATCAATACATGAATGCGAAAACTTTGGAAGAGGGCAATGCGGCAATAATAATTAAAGATGAAGAACTTAAGGATAAATTATATACGGTAGTTAAATCTTTAATTAACGACAGTGAAAAATTAGCAGAATTGAAACGGAATATTAAACAATTTTCAAAACCAAATGCTGCCGTGGAAATTGCACGGGAAGCAATAAAATTGGCGGAAGTTAACTGATGTTCAGGCAAGTAATTAAAAAAATTCATTTTGTCGGTATCGGTGGAATCGGAATGAGCGGCCTTGCCGAGATTATGATTAATGAGGGTTTCGAAGTTTCCGGATCGGATTTGAACGAAAGTGAAATCACCAAAAGATTGCGGGAAATAGGTTGTAAAATTTTCATCGGGCATTCACCGGAAAATCTTAACGATGCCGATGTGCTGGTTTATTCCTCTGCCGTAAGTACCGGCAACCCCGAAGTACAAGCCGCTCTTGAACGTAAGATTCCTGTAATCAAAAGGGCTGAAATGTTGGCCGAAACAATGAGAATGAAATACGGTATTGGCATTGCCGGCACTCATGGCAAAACAACTACTACTTCAATGGTGGGATTGGTTTTAACTGAAGGTGGTATTGACCCTACAATTATTGTAGGCGGCAAATTGAGCGGGCTTGGCGGAACAAATGCGCGTCTGGGTAATAGTGAATATATTGTGGTTGAAGCGGATGAATTCGACAGAACATTTCTTAAACTTACACCAACCATTGCCGCTATTACAACATTGGAACAAGAGCATCTGGATACATACAAAGACCTCGATGATATTAAGAATGCTTTTGTGCAATTTGCAAATAAAGTTCCGTTTTTCGGATTCGTGGTTTTATGTTTGGATGAACCTGCTTTGCAAGATATTATTCCTTTGATAAACAAAAAAACTATTACATACGGTTTAACTTCGCAAGCGGATGTAAGGGCTGTTGATGTTGAGTTTAACCAGTATCAAAGTTCTTATACCGTTCAGTACAAAGGTGAGGAATTGGGGCGTATTACCTTGCAACTGCCTGGAATTCATTATGTTAAAAACTCACTCGTTGCGGTCATTATCGGAAGGGAACTGGGCGTTAAATTCGAAACGATAAAAAAAGCATTGGAATCGTTTTCCGGCGTATACAGAAGATTCGAAACAAAATACAGTAACGATATTTTAGTTATAGACGATTATGCACATCATCCCACTGAAATAAATGCCACTCTTTCAGGAATAAGAAAAGGTTGGAAGAGAAGATTGGTTGTTGTTTTTCAACCGCATCTGTATTCAAGAACAAGGGATTTCTATAAAGAATTCGGAAGGGCGTTTCTGGATTCCGATGTGTTTGTTTGCACCGATGTTTATCCCGCACGGGAAAAACCAATCGAGAATGTTTCTGGCGAGTTGATTGCCCAAGCTACTAAAGATTACGGTCACAAAAATGTGATTTACGAACCCGATAAGAATAACGTACCGGAATTATTGATGAAGATTGTGGAACCCGGCGATATTGTTGTAACGATGGGTGCAGGTGATATTTGGAAATATGGAGAAAAATTTGTTGAACTTTATAAAAATAAAGTTGAGGTATAATGACTAGGATAATTTCAAACTCAAAAGGATTTATACTGTTTATTTTACTGCTGATTGCCCTTACTGTAATTTTGGATGGGAATACGGATAAAAAAATCAATAAAATAACGCTTAAAAACACGCTGCATCTTTCTTCAAAAGATTATTTGAAATTTGCACGACTGGACAGTAAAAATTCGTACGGTAACCTGAGCTTGCTATTGATTAAAGACAAATTGGAAAAACACCCGTACATAGATAAATGCGATGTTTTGTATAAAGGAGATGGTATAGTTGAAGTTGAAATAACCGAAGTACCTTTCTATGCATTGTTGATTCAAGGTGATGTTGAAAAAATCGTTACTGATGATGGAAGAATATTACCGGTTTTAAGCGGAACTTCATATATAAATTTGCCGGTGGTTATGTTACCGGATAATATAAAAGATTCTAAAAATATAAACTTGAAAGATGCCTTGAAAATTTTAAAATCTGTTGAACTGTACAATTCCGGTTTTTACTCTGAGATTTCAAGTGTCGATTTGACAAAGAAAAATAATATAATTCTTACAATGCTCGATACCGATTACCCTGTGATAATCAACAAACAAAATTTATTGGACAATGTATTAACGTTTTGTGACCTGTACAGTTCTATTAAAAACGAAAATGTCAAAGATATTTCATATATCGATTTAAGATTTAATAATCATATTTTTATCGGAACGCAAAACGATAAAGCAATGGGAGTGAAAAAAATATTATGAGACGAAATATTTTAGCCGGACTCGATTTGGGAACAACGAAAGTTGGAGCCGTTATTGCCGAAAGGCAAGGGCACAAACTGAGTATTTTGGGTTTCGGCGTTGCACCTTCCGAAGGTTTGAACAGAGGTTTGGTAGCAAATATCGGCAAAACCGCAGAAGCTATTAAAAGAGCAATGGAAATAGCTTCAAACCGGGCGGATATAGATATAAGAAGCGTAAACGTCGGAGTTGCGGGTGAACATATCACAAGTTTGAGGCACAGAAATTATGTAACAATTAATAATCCTGACCGTGAGATTACCCAATCGGATATAGACAGACTTAAAGCCGATGTAAGAACAATCAGAATTCCGTCCGACAGGCAAATTCTGCACATTATACCCGAAGAGTTTTTCATCGATCACCAAGGCGGGATTGAGAATCCTATTGGTATGAGCGGTTCGAGACTGGAAGCCTTAAATCATGTTGTTTTGGCTTCAATTCCGGCAATTCAAAACATCCGTAAATCCGTCGAAAGAGCCGGCTACAGTGTGGAAAATTATATCCTCCAACCCATTGCGTCAAGCGTTTCAGTTTTAGATGAGCATGAACAGGATTTGGGTGTTGTTCTTATCGATATCGGTGGAGGTACTACGGATATTGCAATTTACCATGAAAAAAGCATTAAGCATACAAAGGTGATTGGCGTTGCCGGAAATCAAGTTACAAACGATATCCGCGAATCACTTGGGATTGTGACTGCCGAAGCCGAAAAACTGAAGAAAGAATACGGTTATGCTTCGGAGGAAGCAATAATTAAAGATGAAGATATTTACATTAAAGGAGTGGGTGCCCGGGGAACAATTAAAATACCCGTATCCCTTTTAACTCAAATTATTCATGTTAGAATGAAAGAACTTTTTACAATTATTGATAATGAATTACGTCAGACAAATTTTAAAAATAAAATTAAAGCGGGAGTGGTTCTAACCGGTGGAGGTTCACTTTTAAGGGGAATTGTAGATCTTGCCGAAGAAGTTTTCGGTTTGCCCACAAGAATAGGCGTCCCGCTTGAATTGGGTAACGGTTTGTCGAATGAAATTGAAAGTCCGGAATTTGCAACCGTCGCGGGGTTAATTAAAGGTATTCCGGGTTCACCTTCATCCGAAAATGTTATTTCAATTAAAACTTCGCGACCCAGAAAGAATTTCAACGTTTCAAAATTTTTTAAGAAAATACAAGAATTTTTTGATGAATTATAATACACCACAACAAGGAGGACAACATGTCAAAATTCTTTATGCTCGATAAAGAAGAGCCATTAAGAGCAAAATTAAAAGTAGTTGGCATAGGCGGCGGTGGCTGCAATGCCGTTGAAAGTATGATGAAACGAGGTTTAACCGGCGTTGAGTATGTGGCAATTAATACCGACGCACAAGTGCTGAAACTGAGTCATGCACACCACAAGGTTCAAATCGGTGTTAATGTTACGCGCGGTTTGGGCGCGGGTGCCGATCCGAACGTTGGACGGAAAGCTATTGAAGAGGACCGGGATAAAATTGCTAAAATATTGGAAGGCACCGATATGGTTTTCGTAACTGCCGGAATGGGCGGTGGAACCGGTACGGGTGGTGCACCGGTGGTAGCTTCAATCGCAAAAAGTGTTGGCGCACTTGTTATAGGCATTGTTACCAAACCGTTCAGATGGGAAGGCAAGAAGAGAATGATGAACGCCGAGGAAGGAATACACGAATTAAGAAGAAACGTTGACAGCTTGATTGTTATTCCAAACGACAGAATAATTACGATTTTAGGTGGCGATGCACCGGCTTCAAGCGCTTTCGATAAACCCAACGAAGTTCTTTACGAAGCAACCAGGGGAATTGCCGATATTATCACAATCCCGGGAATTATAAATGTCGATTTCGCAGACGTGCGCGCCGTTATGAACGCAAGCGGAGAGGCAATTATGGGTTGCGGAGTTGCATCCGGTGAAAACCGGGCAATTGAAGCAGCACAAAATGCAATTTCTTCTCCATTGCTGGAAGGTGTTAGCATTAAAGGTGCAAAAAATATTCTGCTTAACGTTACCGGCTCCGATGACCTTACAATGCAGGAAATTGACGAAGGAAATAAAATTATTTATGAAGCAGCCGGTGAAGAGGCTAATATTATTTTCGGTTGGGTGAATAAAGAAGATATGAACGAGTATGTATCCTATACCGTAATTGCAACCGGATTCGGTGAAAAGGAAAGCAAAATAAGAACCCAAATTGAAAAAGATATTGAAAAAACCGAACAACCCAAGAAGAAAGAAGGCTTTACCGGGTTTAAGTATGACAAAGTCCAACAAAAAGAAACAATTGATTTGGACGAACCCACAATATTCAGAGTAAAAGGTTCAAAAAATATTTTGCCGGACGATGATCCGATGCCGGCTAGTGGCTTTAAACTCGATCAACTTGATGCATTCGAAAAAGTTGAGACAAAAAAAAATGACGACTCCAAACGGAATGATGACAATGGTACATCGTTCTTACGTATGATAATGGATTAGTTTCCGTTTTTAATTAAGGCTGTGGAGATTTCTTTCCTTGTTGTGGTGCAACCGAAAATGAGAAATCTTCCGGCCTTTATTTTATTTGATTCTAATTTTACATTTAAGTTTTATCTTATCGCAAGAATCGCTAACTTTCATATTTTAAAATAGATTGCTTTTATGAAAACAAAATTTTTGGTTATAATTTTATTTGGATTCTATTCATTTTCCTTTGCCCAATCATCAGGGTCCGTTAAATGGATTGCCAAATTCGGTGCCGCAGGCGGTTTCGTTTCAAACATTATGTTTCCCGATTTTGC
>Ga0256841_1000114_pt1 | contig 88585 bp, 82 predicted proteins | sample 356308metaG_FD_185971 | JGI IMG/M metagenome (GOLD analysis project Ga0256841, IMG submission 185971) | Hydrothermal vent microbial communities from Mid Atlantic Ridge, Atlantic Ocean - 356-308 | ecosystem: Environmental > Aquatic > Marine > Hydrothermal vents | place: Atlantic Ocean: Mid...
ATGTCAAAGCAGTAACAAAGTGTTCTGGTAACTCCCGATTCCTTTATTCCCACTTCTACTCTCAAATCGTCTTTGCGGAAAACGTGTGTATAGTCTTCGGAAAAGTAAACCATGTCGCATTTGGGATTGGGACAAAACAAGTATCCTGCATCATTCAGATCCTTTAATTTCTCATATCTGAGGTTCATTAATACTGTTTTGTATCCGGTTTTCGTAGAGTTTATTTTACAAGATGGACAACGTTTTTCCACTTTTCATTCCTTCTTTATTACACCAACGCGGATATGAAATTTTCCAAATCTTTTTCTGACGGCAAGCCGTTAGGGTAATATCTGCATGAAAGGGAAGGATTTTCATTTTCTTCCATGCCTTCAATATCTTTCCCGTTAATTAAAATCGTAGGGGAGCCTCTGAATTTATATTTCTTTGCTTCTTCCGGTGTTTCAACTAGTACTTCTTCAAATTCGAGCGGTAACTTTTCTCTGTTTTTATCAACGAATTCCTTAACCATATTATTTATTGCTTCGGAATTAGGGCAACCTCTGAAATATTGAACTTCTATTTTTATTTTTTTCATTTTTGTCTCCTCATTAATTCATAATTTTATATGCTGTTTTCTTTTCGATTGTTTTCTTTAAATTGCCGAGAGAAATTTTTGCAGAATCATATTGGACTTTAACGATTCCGGTTTTTGCGGAAGAAACGGTATTAAGTACTCCATTTTCATTTTGTAAAGTCAAATTAATTGTATTTTCACATCCTTCGCAGGTCATCCCGCTTACCCTAAAAGAATCAATCACAATATGTGTATAATTGTTCGGACTTTTTATATATCTGTTTTCCACGAAAACTGAAGAATAGAAGGGAAACGTGAAAATCAACAAATTTAAAATAGCTGCCACCCACAAAATATTTTTAGATGTTAAAATATTAGAATTAGAATGATTATTTTCGCAATCGCACTCAATTTCATTTTTTGTATTCTTTTTATAAACTGTGTAAAATCCGAAGGAGAGAACGGTAATTGAAAAAATTATAAGATAAGGTCTTAAGGGTTCCAGCCAAGTAAAAGCGGAAGCAAAACCGCTCACACCTGCCAATATTGCAAGAAAGGGAACGACACAGCAAAGTGAACCGAGTATTGCCGCTATTATTGTGGTTCCAATCAATTTATTGTTTGTTTTCATTTTAAATATTCCTTATTAAACTATTCTTTATTGAAATCCATTTCGATTGCTTCCAAAATCGGACAATCGTCGGTAGTTATTTCTTCATTTATGCAGTGCGCTATAAGTTTTTGCAACACATTTTTTATTCTTGTCAAATCCTTGATTTTATTTTCAATATCGCTGATTTTATTCATGGCAATTTTTTTAACGTCACCACATGTGCCTTTCGATTCAATTTTTAAATTGAGCAATTCTTTAATTTCTTTTAATGTGAAGCCAAGTTCTTTTGCTTTAGCTATGAACAATAATCTTTTAACATCTTTGTTGCCATAAAGTCGATACCCGGATTCTGTACGCTCCGGTTTGGGTAACAGACCTATTCTTTCGTAGTATCTGACGGTTTCCAAATTGATACCGACAATTTTAGCAAGTTTACCTACAGTCAAGCTGTTCATTTTAATCTCCGGAATTTGATATTATAAATATAAGCACCGTAGTATGGTACGGAGTCAAGTAAAAAATAAAGAAAAAATATACAAATTAACATTTGCACAAATGTTCAAATGTTATTATATTTCAGTATGTCAAAAATAAAAAGTGCACCGGTTTGTAAAATTGAAATAGTTGACGAAGGCAAAGTAAAAAAAGCGAGAAAATTAATTAGCAATTCGGATGAAATAATTGATATTGCGGAAATATTTAAACTTCTTGGCGATCCGAACAGATTAAAAATAGTTCTTGCATTACTGCATCGTGAACTTTGCGTATGTGATTTAGCGGCTGTTATAGATTCAACTGTTTCTGCCGTATCACATCAATTGAGATTGTTACGGAATGCCAGATTGGTTAAATATCGCAAAGATGGAAAAATGGTTTATTATTCTATTGATGATGAACATATCGCCCAAATAATAAATATTACCAAAGTGCATGTAAAAGAATCATGATGAAAATATTCAGAAATAACATAACGATAAGCGCAGTCTTAATTATTACGCTTTTAAGCCATGTTACTGTGATTCACACTTTCGTAAAAGATTTGGTTTTGTGCATAAATGACAATGGAAATGTGAAAATAGAGAAGATTAACGATTGTGAATCGTGTGCTCCGTTTCTTACGGATGTGTTTGGTGTTGAAAACGGAGGGCAAAATTTATCAGACATCAGTTGCGAAGATATACCATTGGAAAAATTTTGTTTCGAAGAGAATCAACTTATCACAAAAACCGATATTTTTCTTTGGAAGTTGTCGGTTTCATCAATTCTCCCTCAGTTAAATAATTCCGATCCAGACATATATTTAATACCTTTAAATACTACCATAAAGAATTTTACTCTTTCAAATTATACTTCCGTCTTGCTTCTTATTTAGCAGTTTGCCTTACCCACAGTATTTTATAACTAAATAACATAATAGAAGGAGCATTTATGCGAAGAATAGTACGTATTCTCGTAATTGCCATATCCATATTCTGTCTCTCGATAAACTATTCGGTAGCACAAGTATTTAGCAAAGACACCTTAACGCTCGATATGGCAATAAAAAGGGCATTGGATTCCAATCCAGAAATTGCGTCAATGAAAAAGAAAATAGAAGTTGCCGAAGCCAGGTTATTACAAAGCGGCTTGATACCTAATCCCCAATTAAGTGTGGATGCCGAAAACATTTTGGGCAGTAACGAATTTTCAGGCTTTCGTGGAAGTGAAATAACAATGGGGATAAGTCAAGATATAGCTCTTAGTTCAAAAATAAGCAACCGGGTTAAGGTATCGGAAATAAATGTTGAGTTAATGAAGCATGAATATATGAGAAAACGTTTGGAAATAAAATCGGCGGTACGATCGAAGTTTGTCGATTTGACTTTTCTGTCAAAATTAATTTCCCGAAACACTGAGTTATTAACTTTAACCGGAGAATTTGTAGAAAATCTTCAGCTAAGAGTTCAAGCAGGTAAAATATCCCCCGCCGAAGTGGCAAGAGCGGAATTAATTTTAAATTCTATAGATTTAAATATACAGAATATAAAATCAAAATATATAAATACATTAAACGAACTGGGAACTTTGTTGAATCTGAATAATACGGAGAAGTTAATTATTGTTGGAGATCATGAAGTTGTGGAATTCATTCCTTACCAACGCTTGAAAAATTTGAGTTTAGATTTTAACCTTGAATTGCAAAAGTTAAAAATCGAATTATTGAAACAAAAAGCCGTAATTGATTTGGAAAAATCTTTATCAATACCCCCAATTAATTTGTTTGTAGGTATAAAAAGATTGAATGAATTGTCAGCTAATACATTTGTATTGGGAACTTCAATTCCTTTGCCTGTTTTTGACAGAAATCAAGGTAGTATTAATGCATCACTTATGGAATTGGAAAGCCTTGAAAAAGAATATGAAGCATTGGAAAATAATTTAAAACAAAAATTAAAAAGCCTGTCTAACAATCTTAAAATATTATTTGATTCTGCTAAGAAGCTGAAAACGAAATCATTGCCGAGTGCGGAAAAAGCGTACGAGATTATTAAAGAAGGTAATGAAGTTGGCAGATTTACAATCCTTGACGTACTTGATGCACAACGTACTTTAATAGAAATAGAAAATCAATATTTAAATATTGTTCGTAATGCAAATAAAATAATAGTAGAAATTGAAACTTTAATCAATAGCAAAATATAAAGGGGAATATTGCAAATGGACATTAAAAATAAGATTATATACATAAGCTTGGGATTAATAACCGGAATAATTGCCGGTTACTTCTTTTCCGGTTCACTTGAATCGGAACCAAATTTGACCAAAGAGAAAAAAGAACAACACGAAGAAGAGCATTCAACGGTTATAAATCTTCCGGATTCGGTCTTGAATGAATTCGGTGTTAAAATAGCAGTTGCGGAATCCGGTGAAATTACAATTCACAAAGATCTGACTGGGGAAATAATTCCTAATCCATACAACTTGGCACATATTGTTCCCAGATTTAAAGGAATAGTAAAAGCCGTGTATAGAAAGATTGGTGACAGAGTTAAAAAAGGTGACAAGATAGCATTAATTGAGAGTAACGAATCATTAGTACAATATGAAGTTACTTCATCAATCGATGGAGTTATTTTGGAATTGCATATGACGCCGGGGGAATTAATAGGCGACGAAAAACATGTGGTAACTATAGCCAATTTAAACAATGTTTGGGCAGAACTCAATGTTTATCAAAAAGATTTGGGAGATGTTAAAGTGGGGCAATTAGTTGAAGTTCGTTCACCGCATACGGAAAATGTTTTTCGTAATAAACTGTTTTATATAAGCCCGACAGTTGATGAAGCTACCAGAACGGCAATAGCTCGAGTAATGTTGAATAATTCCAACGGAGTTTGGAAACCCGGAATGTTCGTATCGGGCAAAGTATATACAACCAAAAAGAAGGTAAGAGTTGCCGTTCCGAAAAATGCTGTTCAAATTCTTGAAGGTCAAACCGTTGTTTTTGTTAAAACAGGCAAAGGGTTCCAACCCCGTGTAGTATCACTTGGAATTGAAAATGATAGATTGGTTGAAATCCTGGATGGTTTGCATACCGGCGAGTCATACGTTGCCAGTGGAGCATTTACATTCAAATCGGAAATTTTAAAAGAATCGTTCGGCGGAGACGAACATTAGTGAGGAGGAAAAATGAACGGAACTATAGATTTTATATTAAAAAACCGATTACTTATAATAGTCATTGCAATTTTTATAACTGCGGGCGGATACTTTAGCTATAAGAAGTTACCTATCGATGCCTTTCCCGACGTTTCACCTGTTTTGGTTCAAGTGTTTACCCAGACCGAAGGTTTGGCTCCGGAAGAAGTGGAAAAATATGTTACCTTTCCCGTAGAAGTGGCAATGAACGGATTGCCAAACTTGAAGTCAATTCGTTCGGTTTCAAATTTCGGTCTCTCCGTTGTAAATATTTATTTCGAAGATGGTACCGATATTTATTTTGCAAGACAAATAGTTAATGAGCGGCTAAATGAAGCAAGGGAACAAATTCCCGAAGGATTCGGTGATCCGCAAATGGGACCGATTTCTACCGGAATGGGTTTGATATTATTCTATTACTTGGAAGATGAAACCGGCAACTACTCGCTGGAAGAATTAAGAACAATTCAAGACTGGTTAATAAAATTCCAACTTCAAACCGTGCCCGGTGTAACTGAGGTTTTGGGCATCGGAGGATGGGAAAAACAATTTCATGTTGTTCTTAATCCGGATGACTTGCTTAGATACAATCTTTCCGTAAACGAGATAACAGAAATAATCAAGAAAAATAATCTTAACGTAGGAGCCTCATTTATTGAAAGGGATGCAGAAGAGTTTTTGGTTAGATCAATCGGATTGGCAACAAAAATTCAGGACCTCGAAAATATTGTTGTAAAGTCGGAAGATGGTACTCCCGTTTATTTAAAAGAAATTGCCGACATAAAAATTGGAGGCGCAGTCAGAAGGGGAATACAAACTCATAATGGTATTGAGGAAGTTGTTGCCGGCATGGTGGTAAAATTGTACGGAACAAATTCATCCACAGTTATCGGTGCAGTTGAACAAAAAATGAAAGAAATTAATAAAACTTTACCCGAAGGAATTAAACTTGTTCCATATTATGAACAGAAAACATTAGTGGAAGCAGCGGTTAAAACTGTTACCGATGCATTGATTCAAGGAATAATTCTTGTTGCAATCATACTTATGTTATTTATGGGCTCTTTGCGTCCAAGTCTGGTCGTGGCTCTTTCTATCCCGTTTTCTATAATGGTAGCTTTTATAGGAATGAATTTTCTTGACATATCGGTTAATCTTATGTCGTTCGGAGGATTGGCAATTGCAATTGGGATGATGGTGGATGCCAGCATCGTATTGGTTGAAAATATCGATAGATTAAAACGGGAAAATCCGGCTGAAAGCTTTCTCCATGTTGTTGCACGTGCCAGTAAGGAAGTAATTAAACCTATTATCTTTGCAATTATAATAATCATAACTGTTTTTATTCCTTTATTTACCCTTCAAGGTGTGGAAGGAAAAACATTTAAACCCCTTGCATATACAATTGCTCTAGCTATGTTCGGTTCTTTATTGTTTGCGGTTTTCATAGCTCCGGTGTTATCATCATTAATACTTAAAAGAAAGAAAAACAAGGATAAAGACACCGATAAAAAGGAAATCTGGATAGTTAGAAATTTGATTAAATTCTATGAACCATTCGTTATGTTCTTTGTAAAAAGAAGAATTTATGCGGTCATTTTATCATTAATATTACTATTAATTGGAATTATAATTTATCCCAAACTGGGTTCCGAATTTACCCCGACATTACAGGAAGGCACGTTAATAGTCAGATTATCTATGGCACCTTCCATTTCTCTGGAAGAAAGCAAAAGATTAACCATGCTTGTGGAAAAACGGGTATTGAAGGTCCCGGAAATAAAAGGAACAGTTACTCGAATTGGAAGAGGCGAGGTTGGAGCGCATACCGATCCTATCAACAGTGCCGAGATGTATGTTTTATTAAAACCTGAAGATGAATGGAGGGAAGGAATTAACCAGAAAAAAATAGAATCCGAAATTCGTAAAAATCTAGAAAATATTCCCGGTATATTAACCAACTTCACACAACCGATTCGTATGACTGTAGACGAATTACTTGAAGGTGTTAGGGCGGAGCTTGCGGTGAAACTCTTCGGTGATGATTTGGATATACTTAAAAACAAAGCCGAAGAAATTTCGAACTTATTGAAAACAATACCTGGTGCAGCGGATATCCAAGTTGATCAAGTAAGTGGCAAACCGCAATTGAAAATTACCGTGAACAGGCATGCAATTGCAAGATACAGCCTGAATTTGTCGGATGTACAAAATGTCATCAGAACTGCAATTGGTGGCGAAACAGCCGGTCAAATATTCGAAGGCATTCGCCGGTTCGATATATTTGTAAGGTTTGCACCCGAATTCAGAAACAACAAAATGGCTATTGCCGGTTTGCTTATTTCAAATAAAAACGGCTTGAAAGTACCCTTGAGTCAAATAGCAACTATAGAGGAAATAGAAGGACCCCGCCAAATTACCCGTGAACAAAACCAACGGTTTATCACAATACAATGTAATGTTTTAAACCGCGATATAGGTTCATTTGTTGATGAAAGTCAAAAAGCCATTGACGAAAATATTGATTTGCCGGTTGGTTATTATACTGTTTGGGGTGGACAATTCAGGTTGCAACAAGAAGCAAATAAAAGATTTGCAATCGTTATACCCGTAACGCTTTTACTCATATTTTTCCTCTTGTTTTCCAGTTTCAACTCATTGAAAAACTCCCTGTTGATTTTATTGAACATACCTCTGGCGCTAGTTGGCGGAATTATTGCACTTTGGTTAACTAATCAAAATTTATCCGTTCCGTCATCAGTCGGATTCATAGCTCTTTTCGGCATAGCGCTTGAAAATGGTATGGTACTGGTAACTTATTTTAATCAATTGTTGAGAGAAGGAAAAACTATTGACGAAGCTTCGATTGAAGGTGCTAAATTGAGACTTCGTCCGGTACTGATGACGGCGGTAACAACAGCTCTCGGTTTGATCCCTTTATTGTTATCTACCGGTACGGGTAGTGAAGTACAAAGACCTTTGGCAACTGTAGTGGTAGGTGGTTTGTTTACATCCACAATTTTAACATTATTGGTATTACCCGCATTTTACAAGTGGTTCTCAATAAAAATTGAAGATAGTGAAATTTAATAAATAAAAGGTAAAAAGATATGAAAGAAATAAAAGCCATAATTCGTTCCTTTAAGCTCGATGATGTAATTACAGCACTTATTAAAATTGAGGATATCCCGGGTCTTACAATTTCCGAAATAAAAGGATTCGGAAAGACTAAAGGTCGGGATTCAAAATCTAAAGAAGAAAACGGATTTTATAATTATGTTAATAAAGTAAAAATTGAAATTGTTGTAAAAGACTCGATGGTTGAAGAGATAGTTAATACAATCCGGGAAAATGCTTTTACCGGAAATCCGGGCGACGGTAAAATATTTATAATTGATGTTACTGATGTTGTTAAAATCAGAACAAATATACGTGGTGAAAATGCAATTTAATTGTTTATTTATATATCACTATATTAAATTGAAAAAGTGATCTTCAAAATGTACATTGTTTATTATTTCCGGAGGAGATAATGTCCGAGCATCATCATCACATAACGGTAACCGATAAGTATAATAAAGCATTCGCTTTTGGAATAATATTAAATATTTTATATATCATAATTGAATTTATTTATGGTCTAATACTAAATTCTTTAGCATTAATAGCAGATGCGGGGCATAATCTAAGTGATGTGCTCGGACTTGTTTTGGCATGGGTTGCGAGTTACTTGGTAAAAAAAACTCCAACCCAAAAATATACTTACGGCTTGAAAAAGTCCTCCATTTTGGCAGCGTTTATGAATGCATTGATTTTATTGGTTGCAGTCGGCGCCATTATGTGGGAAGCAATTGGAAGGTTCGGAAATCCACAGCGTATTGAAGGTGAAGTCGTTATGATTGTTGCCGGTATTGGTGTTATTATTAATTCCATTACGGCGTTATTGTTCTTTTCCGGCAGAAAGCACGATTTGAATATTAAAGGTGCTTTTTTACATATGGCAGCCGATGCCGCAATTTCTTTGGGTGTTGTTATTGTTGGTTTGATATTGACATATACCGATTATTATTGGTTGGATCCGGTTGTCAGTATAATAATTGGCATTATTATATTTTGGGGTACTTGGGATTTACTCAAGGATTCGGTTAATCTTGCCTTGGATGCCATTCCGAAAGATATCGACAGGGAAGCAATTGAAAAGTATTTGCTTTCCTTGGATGGTGTTGAAAATTTTCACGATCTTCACATTTGGGCAATGTCCACCACCGAAAATGCACTCACAGTTCATTTGACCGTCAGCGATAACGGAATTCACGATGAGCTTATAAAAAAAATATCGAAAAAATTAGAGCACGATTTTAATATTCATCATGTTACCATTCAAATAGAAAACAAGTTTTCGGCTGAATGTAAACAAAAATCCGATTTACATATTTGAAAAATTAACGATATTATTTCATCAATTGCATTTTTTTTGTCAATGTTCCTTTATTTGTTTCCAATCTGTATAAATAAATACCGGCAGCTAAACCACTACCGTCAAAAAATATTTCATGATTCCCTTTAATCAGATATCCGTTAATCAATGTTTTTACGTGTTCTCCAAGAGAATTGTAAACGGTCAATTTAACATTGCCGTTTTCGGGAATTGTGAATTTAATTTTTGTTTCCGGATTAAAAGGATTGGGATAATTTTGCTCTAAATTAAAAATATTTGATATTTTATCATCTGTATTTACATCGGTAGGCAAATTGATTTTTATATTAAGCATCATGCCATTATCCTCATGTTCAAGGTTATGGCAGTGAAGCAGGTAAATTCCCGGATAGTCCGTGAATTTTACTAAAACTTTAACTGTTTCATTCGGATTTACTAATACTGTATCTTTCCAACCTTTGTCTTTTGGGTGCAAATTTGTGTTTCCGTTTCTTGAAAAAACTTGGAAAAGTACACCGTGAACATGCATGGGATGGTAATTCATTGTATTGTTGACAAATGTCCATTCTTCCAACTTACCAAATGGTATTTCTTCATCAATTCTATTGAGTTGATAACTTAAACCATTGATTCTGTGTATTCCGTTTTGGGACATCATACCTTGCGACAAAGTAAAAGTTCTGGAACCGGTTTTGGCATTTATGTCATAATAATCAATTGCAGGAAGATTTTGTGGCACCGCAGCACCTGAGCTTTGATTTCCGGTAATATTAATTTTTAAAAGATTCATTTGTTCCCCTTGGGTAGCTGTACCATTGAATGCTTTCGATTCGAAAAAAACTGAATCCCCAACAGTGTAACCCGAAAAATCCATAAGTATTTCAAGTCTTTCTCCCGGAGATATAAAAACGGAATTCACTTTAACCGCTTCATCTTTTAAGCCTCCATCCGTGCCGATGATCCAAAAATCCGAATTATCCGAAAACCCCAAGTTATAAATTCTGGCATTTGAACCGTTAACTATACGAAAACGGTAAAGAGTTTTGCTTACATCCAAATAAGCATCGGGGGTTCCGTTAATTAATGGAATATCCCCTAAATAACCCCGCATAATATCCATATTCGTCGGGGCATAAGTTATATTTGGCTGATAAACTGAGTGACGGTCTTGTATTAACAAGGGAATGTCAAATTCACCTTTTGGTAATCCGTAATCGTCTTCATCCTCAATTATAATAAAGCCCGCATGCCCAAGGTAGACTTGTTTGGCAGTTAGATGGTGAGCATGGGAATGATAGAAAAAAGTTCCGCTACGCTGGATTACAGGAAATGAATAAACATAACTTCCACCGGGCGGAATGGCGTCCTTCGGTTGACCGTCCATTAACTCCGGAACCAACAAACCGTGCCAATGTATTGTTGATTCTTCGCTTAGCTGATTTTTAAATTCAACCGAAAAAGTATCGCCGCGTTTTAGTTTTACCGTCGGACCCGGATAACTTCCATTTAAAGTAAGAACGTTTGTTGTGGTTCCCGGCCAGATTTCAACATTCGCATAATCGAGTACAAGTGATTGACCGGAATTTAAAACCGGGGGAAATCGTAACGGATTATTCCAGCTTTGTTTATTTGCAAACATTTTAGAATTGAATTTAGGCATGGCTAAAAATGCGCCGGCCATAGCTGTTTTTATAATAAATTCTCTTCTTCTCATTCTGTCTTTCCGTTTTGTTTATGGTTAAAATTATAAATAATTCTTGCAGTAGATTTTCTTATGAAATAATTCCACGCCCATTTTATGAGAACAAAAGTTTTATTTCTGAATCCGATTAAATAACCAATATGGACGAATATCCAAAGTATCCAAGCCAGAAATCCGCTTATCTTTAATTTACCGAAATCAGCAACAGCAGAATTTCTGCCTATTACCGCAAGGCTACCTTTGTTAAAATAATTGAATTGTGTTTCCACATTTTGCATTATATGTTTGGCAGCAAAAATACCTTCTTGTATTGCCACCGGAGCTGTGCCGGGTAACAATTTGCCGTTTACTTCGAAGTGGGCTAAATCGCCAATTATATAAACATCGGGATAAGAGGGAAGAGTGAGATTTTTCTCTACTATAATTCTTCCTTTATTGTCCGTATTAATTTTTTTATTATTCTGAAATATTTTTGCCGTTTGATATGCTCTCACTCCTGCTGCCCACAGAACAACTTTACTGGTTATTTTTTCTTCATGCCCATGAGCATTTAGTGTTAATTCATCACCGGAAATGTCTGTAACGGTGTAACCGGTTTTCAATATAACCCCCAATTTATTCAGCGATTTTTCAGCCGCTCTTATTAGAATTGAGGGAAAACCGGGAAGAATAGAGTTGCCTGCTTCCACTACATATATTTTAGTTCTACCAGGATCAATTTTTCTGAATTCGTTCTTAAGGGAATATTTGCTGAGCTCGGCCAAAGCGCCGGCTAACTCAATACCTGTAGGTCCACCCCCGATTATAACAAAATTTAGGGGGTAAGGTTCACACGGGTGTAGCATTTCAGATTCCGCACGTTCGAATAAACTCAAAATTTTCCGTCGGACGATCAATGCGTCGCCCAATGTTTTCAAAGGTGGAGCGTGAATACGCCAACTATCATTTCCAAAATAATCCGGTTTAACCCCTGTGGCTACAATTAACTTATCGTAAACCAATTCACCACATTCAAGTAATACCTTTTTGTTATCCAAATCTATAGTTGATACGGTTTCATTAAGAACTGTAATGTTTCTTTTATTCTTAAAAATCTCACGTACCGGGTAGGCTATATCTTCCGGTGCCAGCTGTGCCGTTGCTACTTGATAGAGCAGAGGCTGGAAAAGATGATAATTGTTTTTATCGATCAATGTGATTTTATGCATGCTCCTAATTAATTTCTTAGCTGCATACAATCCGCCGAAGCCGGCTCCGATGATTACTATATGTTTCTTTGCTTTTGGCAATGATTACAACGTTTCAATTACTTTTTTTAGTTTAGCTTGAATTTCTTTCGCAATATTCAAAATTTCCGGATTATTTACCGATGTCATTGAAGCAACAGGATCGACTGCTGAGACTTCAACACCGGTTTCTTTCTGCTGTACGATTACATTGCAAGGTAACAATGTACCTATTTTATCATCAGCGCTAAGAGCTCTGTTTGCAAAAGGGGGATTGCATGCTCCGAAAATTCTGTATGGTCTGAATTCAATTCCCAATTTGTTTTTGAAAGCGTTGCTAACATTGAAATCAGTGACAATTCCAAATCCCTCTTTTGCCAGTTCTTCCGTTAATTTGTTAATTGTTTCATCGAAAGGTAAATCCACTGTTTTTGAAAAATAGTAAGACATTTTACACTCCTTTATTTTTAATTATTAATTATCAATTTTTAACATTTTAGCATTTATTGCTACTATTACCGTACTCAACGACATGAGAGCCGCACCGGCAGCGGGACTTAATAAAATACCGTAACTGTATAAAATTCCGGCTGCCAAAGGAATTGCGAAAGCATTATAACCCGTTGCCCAAACCAAATTCTGAACCATTTTTTTGTATGTTGCTTTTGCGAGTTTTATAATAGATAAAACATCCAATGGGTTGCTTTTGACAAGTACAATATCAGCCGTTTCCACGGCAACATCGGTACCGGCACCTATTGCTATGCCAACGTCGGCTTGAGCAAGCGCTGGTGCATCATTTACTCCATCACCGGTCATTGCAACTACGTAACCTTCTTTTTGAATTTCTTTTACCATTTTTGCTTTGCCATCAGGCAGAACTTCTGCAATGTATCTATCCAATCCGATTTCATTTGCCACATACTTTGCAACTTTTTCGTTGTCTCCAGTCAGCATAATTGTTTTTATTCCCAATTTCTTAAATTCAGCAATGGCCTTTTTTGATTCTTCCCTAATTATATCCGCCAATGCGATAGCACCAATAAGTTCGTTGTTGATCAATACGTATACTACTGTTTTCCCTTGCTCGGAAAGTTGGGGTATTTTGCCATCGTTCACGGTAATATTATTTTCCCGCAGATAACCCGGACTGAAAACTCCAACCAATTTATCGTTAATTATTGCTTGAGCGCCCCGGCCGGGTATAGATTTGAAATCTTTAGCATTAAATAAATCACTGGCACTTTTGTAAATTCCTTGCGCAATCGGATGTTCACTATTTCTCTCAACGGAGGCGGCGAGCTTTAAAATAAGATCATTTGAGTATTCAGAATTAAAAGAGATGACATCCGTTACTCCAAATTCGCCTTTGGTAAGCGTACCGGTTTTGTCGAATATTATTGCATTCAATTTTCTAGCTTGTTCAAAGGCCGCACGGTTTCTAATTAATAGTCCTTTGGAAGCAGAAATGGATGTTGAAACAGCCACTACTAACGGAACCGCCAAACCCAATGCGTGTGGGCATGTTATAACCATCACGGTAACGGTTCTTTCAAGGGCAAAAGCCAAATCTTGATTCATAATTGCCAACCAAATGAACATCGTTACGGCGCCACCCAAAATAGCTATAATTGTTAACCAAAAAGCAGCCTTGTTTGCCAAATCCTGTGTTTTCGATTTACTTTCTTGAGCTTCTTTCACCAAATCGATGACTTGTGAAAGAAATGAATCTTTACCTGTCCGTTCAACTTCAATTACAAGAGAACCTTCGCCGTTTATTGCTCCACCGATAACTTTATCTCCGGCTTTTTTGAGAACAGGTTTCGATTCACCTGTAAGCATTGCTTCATTAACGGAGGTTTCACCTTTTATGGCAATACCGTCTGCAGGAATTTTTTCTCCGGGCTTGACTAATACTTTATCACCTTGTTTTAATTCCGACAAAGGGACATCGATAATTTCATCGTTTGCTCTAATTAAATGTGCATCGGAAGGCATTAATTTTGCGAGTTCTTCCAACGCACGCGAAGCTCCCATTACCGACCGCATTTCTATCCAATGACCGACTAGCATAATATCAATCAAAGTAGCTAGTTCCCAAAAGAATACTTTTCCTTCAAGTCCGAAAACAACTGCTGAACTATAGAAGTAAGCCACACTAACCGCTACGGCAATAAGCGTCATCATACCCGGTTGCTTTTTCCCTATTTCGGAAAGCATACCTTTCAGAAACGGATAGCCGCCATAGAAAAACACAAAAGATGAAAGTAGAAACGCGACATAGCTATCGCCATTAAATTTCAACGTATCTCCCAATCCGAGAAATTTTTGTATCAACGGCGATAGCAAAAGAATTGGTATTGTTGCAGCCAACGATATCCAAAAACGTTTACGGAAATCAGCAATCATATGTTGGTGATGGTTTGCATGACCCTTATGTTTGTCATGCGAATTTTCTCCATGATGCTCATGATTCTTACCACCATGTTCCGTTGTTTTATGCTCATGATGTTCATGGGAAGTATTATGTTTGTGGTTTTTCATTTCAGCGTGATTATGTTTTTCGAAATCTTTCATAATTACAATCCTTTATTAAGGTAAATTAATTTAGTTGCCGGTTATTGCAGTATTCTCTTCTTAACCCCAGTTTTTTCAATTCACAGTCTGCATCACCAGTGCATTCACGGTGCGATTCGCCATTGATTTTACTGAACTTCAAGGCACTCCAGAATCCTCCCAAAGAAATACTGAAAAACAAAATTGCTGCTATTACTTGTCCCATTTTACTCACCTCACTTTTTTGGATAGATTATAAGTGCGAACAGTTTATCCAATTTTTTATAATTCTAAAATAAATCTGTTCTTGTTATACCTTTAATTTAAGTTTCAAAATTAAATTTTCGTCATATAATTTTGAGAAAGTGTTATATAATATTTCGTTTATGACAAATCTTTTTTCATTTCCTCAAATTGTTCTTTTGTTATTTCACCTTTTGCATATCTTTTTTTCAAGATATCCAAGGGAGTTTCTTTTTGGCTGGTAGCGACAAAGTTATTTGATTGTTGCTTGTTGGTAAATTGAGTAATAAACCAAACTACCAGAAGTATTAAAACAATCCAAAATAACCAGCCGAACCACATTCCTCCAAACATACCGTTCATCATTTTGTCCTCCTTTTTTTAATTGGCCATTTTTAAGAAGTCAACAATTTTATTGACTTGTGTTGAATTTAAATTTGCCCGTACGCGCATATGTTGTGCTATTGTTTCCCATTCGGTATCACTAAAAGCAGATGGGGAAGGAGCATTATGACAACGCACGCAATTTTCTCCCCAAAGTTGAGCGCCCGATTTGCTTGTAATTTCTTTGTACGTGGAACAACCGTAGAATAATAGTGCAAAGAAAGAAACGACCAGAACGGAATTTATAATTTTGGTTTTCATTACTGCCTCCTGTTAAAGTTAAAAACCTATTGACCAGTGAAGTAAAAATGAATTTGTTACCGGTAAACCGGGATTGCTGTCAACCGTAATTGTCTGATAACCGAATTTGACGACCGTTCTCCAATCAATCCAATAATTGATGCCGAATGTTAATTGTGTTTTTTCACCTCCCCAAGCTGCCTTTGAAGGAAGTAATAATTTTGAATATCTTCCGACAAACTCCAGATGATTAAGAATTTCATTTTTTACAAATGCAGGTTTTAATGATATTTGTCCGTAATAAGCTTTGCTAACATTATCAAATGAATACATTCCGTTTGGGTCGTCTCCGGTTACGTATTCTGCATTATCAACTTCAACAATATTCAATTGGCCTTTTAAATCAATTATGCTTTTTAATTCTTTAATCATTTTAACATAACTTAAATCGAAAGCATATAGTTTTGCAGATACGTCTTCATATTGGGAACCGGTGTTGCCAACTTTACCGAACTGGCCTGAAAAACCGATTTCTAAAGTTGCATCGCTAAGAGGCAAAAATCCGATTCTTCCGCCTATTGCTTTATTTTTGTTGTTGTCGAGAAAATTATCGTAATGTAATTTCCCGGCTTCTTCCGGTTCGATACTACCGTCATTCAAATTCGGACCGTTTACAAGATAAATGGAATAGTTTATTCCGTATCCGGTCAACACCGGAATTGCTCCGCGAATTTCAATTCCCACTTGAGATGAGGGGCCGACTTGTTCATCATGACTGTAACCCAACGGATTACTTGGAAGTCTGTTAATCCATCGCGGGTGAAGTCTTTCGCCGAAAGTGCCGAAGGGTATAAGGAACTTACCCAATCTCAATGTTATGTAATCATTCAGAAAATAAGACATGTTAGCATATTCAAGGCCTATAACGGTTTCACCGTCTTCCAATTCAAGTTCGAGTTCCGACTCGAATAATAATTTACTGGATTGTCTCCAAAGAAATATTGGATTGAAGCTGCCTCCAACGAAGGACGAATTGTCATCCATAATTTCAAGTCCAGAATGAGCATAACCTCGTAATAAAAATGTGCTGGTTCCGGGTTTTGTTTTCATGATTTCCTTTTTCAGTGCATCGATTTCGTCTTTGGATTGACCCGGAACAACGGTTTGTGAGGTTAAGTAAAATAAAAATGCAAGTAAAAAAATAAATATAATTTTTTGATTCATGATTTTAGCTCCCTAAAATTTTAATTTTGTCCAAGCTTGCGAATGTATGTTACCAACTGCCATCTTTGTTTTTCGCTGTAAATTAACTCGTACGAAGCCATTGGGGGGTTGCCGGTAGTAATCTTCCAAAATATTGCGCCGTCCGATTGCTTTTGCACTTCTTCCGATGTTAAATCTGCCGGTCTGGGATTTAAGCCTATCCCGGCAATTCCGTCGCCGGAGCCATTTTCACCGTGGCATATTGCACAGTGCTGATTAAATATGATTTCTCCCTCTTCGGTTGCTGCCTCAAGGTCTTTTAATGGATTTTTAAGATTGTCTGCTTCTGGAGGTGCTTTCCATCCGCTTTTTTCAAGTGTTTTGATAATTGATTTCTCGCTAGTCGATCCGATAAAAACGAAAAAAGCCAGCGGAATAAGTAAAATATATACGAATTTAATATTGAATAACTTCATTTTTATAGCCTGTATTTATATTAATTAAATAGTATTTTAAATAAATTAAAATAAAAATATCATTTGGTTATGTGCTCATTATCCGGTTAAAATTTAATTTCATCCTGTGCAAAACAATATATTTATTACTTTTATCCATTTTAATTTTAATGAGCAATAATTCCACCATAAAATCCTGCGATTGAAATTAATATCACGGTTATTAACGCAATTATAAATTCAACTTTTTTGATACTTTTTACATATAAAGCGAGTGACCATAAAACAAGCGATGCAAGAACCGCAAAACCCAGTAATTCATGGGTTTCAACAAGTTCGTATTTAGCTGTTCCTTCAAAAGGGTCCGCTTGGTTCAAACCGGATAAAACCGCAATGATACCCATAAAAGCTGCAAACGGTATAATTAATTTAAGAGCTTCGGAATATTTACCGTTCTTATATCCGGCTATCATTAAAAGAAAACCTATAACTGATAATGCAATGGGGAAGTGTATTACTTTGTTGTGAACATGTTCAAACAAAGTGTCTATGGATATTTCACCCGTTTCCTCCGCCTCTGTCAAAATTTCACTTTCAAGATGTTCTTCAGCAGCTTTTTTGTTTTTATAATTTCCCACAGGTATTCCGTTTATTGCTATTGTGTCATTGCCTACTATGGTTAAAGTATCAGGCTTTTTTGTTCCCTTTTTTTCATGATCACCGTGAGCATAAATTGAGAATGTAAGGAGTAAAACAAATACTGCGGTGTAAACTATAGATTTATAATCATTCATAAATTATATCTCCTTATTTAAACCAATAGAAAATATATAATCAGAAGTTGAAGAATTTAATCCTATTGATAAAATTGTGTTCAATAATAATCCTTGATTTATTAAATAATTATATCCGAACCCCAATTGTTTGGGAGAAGATGTTCCTTGAATAATTGTTGAGTAGGAATCATATCCGATATAAAACGAGTGTTTTTTATTATCCAATATATAAGCGGCTCCGGCGGAAAATGTGAGGGGGTTCGATATTTCCGTCCCCTCAATTTTACCTAAAAACAAATAACCTAATTGTGCGTAAAACATAAAACCCGACAAATATTTTTTTGCCCCTAATGCAATTTGATAATCATATTCTCCGGTACCAATTCCTAATTTATCGGAAGCGGTAGGCAGCTTTATATAACCGTCCAGTGAAAAAGAAGGAAGTATATTTTTTTCTTTTATTAATTCGTAACTGGCATTAATGTAAAAATCCCCGATTCCAAAAGCCGGTGAATCCGATGTTCTTCCTTCGCTATCGGACATATGAGGGAAGCCGTTAAACCAGTGGCGCGAGTCTCTTCCCATATGATTATTGGGGATAAAGGTATTTTCAATTTGAGTAAATGTATTTGAAGAGGTAACAACCAATGGAAAATTAAAATTCAAATAAACGGGTCCCGATTGATACGTAATGCCGTTGTATAAAAAGAAAGAATTGTGCGACGATCCGTCATCGTATTTGCTGCCTACCGTTTGCAGTGAAGAATTAAAATACCATTTCCCTTGTGCAAGAGCGTTATAACGTAACAATAATATTGTCAATAACAACATGATGGTTTTCATGATTTTGTCCTTGATTATTTATTCAGTTCTTTTTTCCTTTTTTCAAGTTTGTTCAGCATGTTATCATAATTCTTCATCATGTGTTTCATATTTTCCATCATATCATTCATGTTTTTCATCATGTCTTTGTCTTGCATCATCTCCTTGTTTTGCATCATTTCCTTCATATGTTCCAGCATTTGTTTCATATTTTCCGACATCATATTCATATTTCCCATCATGCCAGCCATACCTTGAGAGTGTTGCATACCTTTCATCATGCCTTTATTCATCATTTGTTGTTGCTTACCCTTCATCATATTTTTATCCATTCCTTGCATCATGTTTTGCATGCGTGTATGCATTTGATTCATATGTTCCATCATTTTTTCCATATTCATCATATTTTGCTGCATCATGTGTTGCATATTTTTCTGCATGTTTTGATGCATGTGATTATTTTGGGCAAATAAGTTAGTTGTGCCGGCAAACAGCAAGAAAACCATACTTGCCGTTAAAACGAGTTTATTAATTGCTTTTTTCATGGTAGTTCTCCTTATATTGTTGTGTTTTTGTTTTACAGCTATTTAACTTTATAGCCGTTTTCTTTTAATTTATTTATTGCATCTTTAATAGAAACTTCTTTAAGATTCATACCACAGACCGGACATTCACCTGCTTCATCGGAAATTACATTCCAATCCATTTGATCTTGAAAAACTTTCCCATCGCCGTTTTCATCAATTGCCTCGACATCAATTACACCTTTCCTAACAATAAAGTTTTTTTTGGCGGCGGCAATTTGTTCTTTATGTGCTTTAGCTTCTTTCAGGTTCATCATCTGTCCGTTTTTCATCAATCCGCGGTCTTTAACGTTTATGGATACCTCAGCCATTTTCATTCCGCATTCCTGGCAATTACTTTCTTTGTCGGAGATTTGATTTTTGTGCATTGGACATTGATATACTTTGCCATCTTTGTTTTTGTCGTATTGCATGATTTTTTTAGAGCTTATCTCACCTGATTTTATATCGGTATTATGTTTGTGATTATGTTCTTGTCCCAATGATTGACTTGTAGCAATTGACATCATCAGTATTGCAAACGATATTAGTTTAATTATCTTTTTCATGTTAACTCCTTGGTTTTATTTGATTACATTAATTTCACCGGTTTTGATTCTAACCGATTTTTCTATATTTGATACGAAAATCCAGCCGTCGCCGCTTTTACCTGTTCTTCCGTATTCGGCAATAACATTAACCAGCTCATCGGATTTTTCATCTTCACAAACCAGTTCAATTTTTACCACGGCAGAATATTTCTGAACATACTTAATTGAAAAGCTGAAAGCGTCTTCATCTGCCCATTCCGATAGGGCGTTGGCATCGAGAAGAGTCATTCCGGTAACCCCGGCTTCTTCCAATTTTTGAATAACCAATTCAGCCCGGTCATGCCTGATGTATGCTTTGATTTCTTTCATGTTTACCTCTTTGATTAATGAACATCATATTCTATTATTTGCAACAACTTTTACCATTATTGGCTTTAACAACCTTTCTGTACATTAGCAGTCCGATTAACCCTGCCAATATTACAATGATAATTATCTCCGTCATTTTTCCGTTTCTTTATTTGTTTGATTGTTTTCATTTAAATTAAATTCAGGTATTAACTTTTTTAATTCCCTTTTTTTAATTATATAGAATATTGCGGGGAAAAGAGTTAATTCCATTAACATGCTCGTAATAATTCCACCAACCATCGGGGCAGCAATGCGCTTCATAACATCGGAACCGATACCGGTGCCAATAACGATAGGGAACAGACCGAGCATAGTTGTCATTACGGTCATCATTTTCGGACGTATACGTTTTACGGCACCTTCGAATATTGCTTCTCTTAAATCCGATACTGATTTCAGAAGACCGTTCTTTTTAAATTTATCGTACGCAATGTCCAGGTACAGTAGCATTACAACTCCGGTCTCGGCACTAACACCCAGCAATGCAATAATTCCAACCCATACTGCAACACTGATATTAAAATCTGCCGCATATAAATACCATACGGCGCCAACCATTGAAAAGGGAAGGGCTAAAAGGATTATTCCGGTTTTAATCCATGATTTGGTATTGATGTAAAGAAGCAAAATTACAATTAACAAAGTAATGGGAATTACCATTGCCAAGCGTTTGCCAGAACGTTCCATGTATTCGTATTGACCGCTCCAAATAAGAGAGTATCCCGGGGGCAATTCGATTTTCTCGGCTATAATTTTTTTTGCGTTTTCTACATACGTACCAACATCGATGTCTTTAAGATCAATATATACCCAAGCATTCGGACGTGCGTTTTCGGATTTGATTGCAGGTGGACCTTTTTTGATTTCCAAATCGGCCAATTCTGCAAGCGGGACGTATCCGCCGTTCTTAACCGGTACTCGTACACGTTTCAGTTCTTCTATATTTTCCCTGTAATCCCGCTGATACCGGAGATTAACCGGATAGCGTTCCAATCCTTCAACTGTTTTGGTGATATTCATTCCACCAATGGCGGACATAATTACATCTTGTACATCGTCTATTGTTAAACCGTAGCGCGCAATTGCATCACGTTTAATGTTAAAGTCGATATAATTTCCTCCGGCTGAACGTTCGGCATAAGCAGAGCGTGTACCGGGAATGGTTTTGGCAACCTGTTCGATTTCCTTTCCGATTTTTTGCAACACGTTTATATCCGGACCGGCAATTTTAATACCCACCGGTGTTTTAATTCCCGTTGCCAACATATCGATTCTGGTTTTAATAGGCATTGTCCAGGCGTTTGTCAATCCGGGAAATTGAATAGCCGAGTTCAATTCTTCAACCAAGCTTTCCGGTGTAACGCCGGGCCGCCATTGGTCACGCGGTTTTAGTTGTATGGTTGTTTCAATCATTGAGAGAGGCGCCGGATCCGTAGCGGTTTCCGCCCGTCCAATTTTTCCGAAAACGGATTCAACTTCAGGGAAAGTTTTAATTATTCTGTCCGTTTGTTGCAAAATTTCCTTTGCTTTTGTGATTGAGATGCCGGGCAGAGTAGTTGGCATGTAAAGCAAATCACCTTCATACAAAGGAGGCATGAATTCGGAGCCAAGTTTTGCATACGGGAAGTATGTAATAACCATTATAATGAGAGCTCCAATTAATACCGCCCATCGTTTTTTCATCACAAAATCCACAACAGGATGGTATATTTTGGTGAGGAATTTTGTAATCGGGTTATTTTCTTCCGAACGCATTTTACCTCTTACGAAAAATCCGAGCAATACTGGAACGATAGTAACCGCTAATATTGCTGCAGCTGCCATGGAATAAGTTTTAGTATACGCCAAAGGTTTGAATAACCTGCCTTCTTGTTGTTCCAAAGTAAAAACGGGCAAAAATGAAACCGTTATTACCAAAAGGGAATAGAATATAGATGGCCCGACTTCTTTTGCGGATTCAAGAATAATTGCCCAGTGCGGTCTTTGTTTTTCTTTGGGAAGTTCTTGCTCGCGTGCCAAGTGTGTGTGTGCATTTTCCACCATCACAATTGCGGCATCTACCATAGCGCCAATTGCTATTGCAATTCCGCCAAGCGACATAATATTGGCGTTTATACCTTGCATTTCCATTATTACGTATGATGCCAATACGGCTGTTGGCAAGGTAAAGATTGCAACCAACGAGCTTCTAACATGTAAGAGAAAAATCATTATTATTATTGCTACAATTATGCTTTCTTCGGTAAGTGTGTTTTTCAAGTTTGCAATCGCTGCATTAATTAAATCGGATCTGTCGTATGAAGTAATGATTTCCACATCTTCAGGTAAAGAAGTTTTCAATTCTTCCAATCTTTGTTTAACGCGGTTAATTACTTCCAAAGCATTATCACCGTAACGCATTACAATGATTCCCCCTACGGTTTCACCCTCGCCGTTCCAGTCGGCAAGTCCGCGCCGCAATTCGGGACCTATATCGATATTCGCAACATTTTCGAGGTAAACGGGTGTACCGGTTTCCGGGTTTACGCCGATAACAATCTTTTTCAAATCTTCCACACTTTTAATATAACCGAGACCTCTGACCATAAATTCCATTTCACCGATTTCCAAAAGTCTTCCGCCTACATCATTGTTGCTGCGTTTGATAGCCATTTTAACTTTACTTAAAGGAATACCGAACGATGCCAATTTGTTAGGATCGATATTAACTTGATACTGCTTTACGAAGCCGCCGATACTTGCAACTTCCGAAACGCCGGGTAAAGCCGATAATTCATAACGTAAGAACCAATCTTGAATTGAACGTAATTCTTGCAAATCCCTTTTATCGGATTTGAGTACGTATTGATAAACCCAACCGAGACCGGTTGCATCGGGTCCGAGCGTGGGGGATACGCCTTCCGGTAAATCTTTCTGCAAAGAACTTAAATATTCCAAAACACGGCTGCGTGCCCAATAAATATCCGTCCCGTCTTCAAAAATTATATACACCATCGAAAATCCGAAGAACGAATAGCCACGTACCACCTTAGCATAAGGAACGGAAAGCATTTTAGTTGTCATCGGGTAGGTTACTTGATCTTCTACAATTTGTGGACCTTGTCCGGGATATTCGGTAAATATAATAACTTGCACATCACTTAAATCCGGTTGGGCATCAACGGCAATATTATTTATTGCCCAAACGCCGGCTGCTATAAGTGCAATTGTTAAAATGATAACCATGAATTTATTATTAATCGACCATTCAATTAATTTGGCAATGAGACCATCTTTTTGATTTCCTGCTGGTACCATATTTATCTCCTAAATTTCTTGATGGTTTTTGCTTCGTATCGCATCAGAATTATTACGGCGAAACAAAAACATTCTTACTTTATTTATATTGATATCCGTGTTCTTTCAAATTTTTCTTTGCTTCTTCAACGGTTACTTCCTGTAAATACATTCCACATACAGGGCATCTTCCTTCCGAATCCGATATGACATTCCAATCCATCAAATCTTGATAAACCTTTCCGTCTCCGTTTTTATCAATTGCTTCCAAATCGATAACCCCGGTCCTTACAATATTTTCTCCGCCCATTTCATCCTCACCGGAGTTTTTATTTTTTTCCATATTCATATTTTTCATTGCACTTTTTGCCGTATCGTTTTCATTCGTTCTAGCCGAAGAGAATAATTTTACCGCAGCCCTTAAACTGCTTTCGGAATCTATCATGAATTGACCTGAAACAACGATAATATCCTTTTCTTTAAGTCCATCCAGAACTTGATAATAACCTTTGGAATAATGACCTAAAGTAACTTCAACAGGTTTGAATTTGCCATCGCCCAACGATAGAATTACAATTGCCGATTTACCGCTTCTTATGACAGCCGTTTCGGGCACAACCGGTGTGGGTTCGAATTCATTACCGCTAATTTCAACATTGGCAAACATCGAAGGTTTAAGCTCTTCATTTTTATTATCCAAATCGATACGTACTTTAACGGTTCTGGTAACGGGATCTACAGTCGGGTAGATAAACGAAACTTTACCTGTATAGACTTTACCGGGTTTGTAGCTGAAATAAATTTTCACTTTGTTACCCAATTGTATTTTATCCAGTTCACTTTCATAAATATCCGCTTTCAACCAAAGTTTGGTTAAATTGGCAACCTTCATGATTTCGTTTCCTGCTTTTATTCGATCTCCTTGTAAAACATTTTTGGAGATAACCGTTCCGTTGAACGGTGCATAAAGAGTAATATACTTTTTAACTTTTTTAGTTTTAATTAAGTTATCTATTTCCGGTTTGCTCACGTCGTATAATTCCAGTTTACGTTTTGCGTTTTCGAGGACAGATGCACCTTTGTTGTACATTAATGCAGTTAACAATTCTTGCTGTGCAGCGACCAATTCGGGTGAATAAATGTCAACTAATTTTTGACCTTTAACTACTTTTTGTCCGACATAATTAACATAAAGTTTTTCAATCCACCCGTTAATTTTAGTGGTAACGGCATATTCTTTGGTTTCATCGGTATCCAGATAACCGTTTGTGTAAACAACGGGTGAAAGTTTTTTCTTTTCAACCATAGTCATTTTCACGTTCATACTTTGAAGAACGGAACCATCGACAGTAACAACTCCCGATGCGCCACCTTCATCTTCGTAAACCGGAACCAAATCCATCCCCATTTTCGACTTACCCGGCGCATCATAAATTTCGTTCGGATTCATCGGTGCCCGCCAGTATAAAATTTTTCTTTCACCTTGTTTTGTAGAAGCGGATTTATTTTGTGTACTTTTAATGGGTGTTAATTTCATTCCGCAAATAGGGCAATTTCCCGGTTCTTTCTCGATTATATCTGGGTGCATACCGCATGAATACAACGTTTCTTCATCTTCGTGCATGTGGGTTTCGGTTGAGTTGTTGGGAATTATTAAATACAACGCTCCAGCGCCAATTAAAATCCCGATAATAAATATCACTGTGTACGTTAATATTTTATTCTTCATCGTTTGTCTCCGTTCTGTTTTTCTCGATGTTAATTAATTCCGTACCGGCAAGGTATTCTATGGTAAATAAGTTTTTGTAATAATCAGTTCTTATTTTGGCAAGCTCGGTTTTGATGTTAAGAATATCGTTTTCCGCTTTAATTACATTGGCAAAATCGATTTTACCTACTTGGTAATCGGCTATTGCTGCTTTGTAAGCCTGTTGTGCTTGTGGCAAAAGCTGGTCTGTGATTAATTCTTCACGATTGAACATTTCCAATAATTTCGAATTCACCGTACCGAAAGTTTGTTGCAACTTTTGAACGGCAAGATTATATTGTTCATTGTATAGCGAGCCCAAATGTACCGCCCGGTTTACTTGTTCGGTTTTTTTGCCTCCATAATTGATAGGCAGCGATATTCCAACCAATACCGAAAAGAAATCGACAAAATCCGTTGATGTAACCGAATTGTAATCCCTTTGGGAATATTGAAGTCCAAGTTTGAAATTGGGATAGAAAGAATATTCCGCTTGTTCCTTCATCAGCTGTGCTTTTTTTACCGATAATTTCAAACTTTGCAACTGAGGCCGGTTTTCCGTTGCAATTCTCACCAGTGACTCTGTTGATGTTTCTAAAAATTTTATCGGTTGAATCTTTCCGGTTTGAATTTCTCCGGTTCCGTTTCTTAATAGATAAGCGTTGAGTTTTGCAAGTAATGCTCTTTCTTCCGATTTCAATGATTCGATTTTATCTTTAACACGCGTGATTTGAACTTCCACTTGTACAAGGTTTTGCAGACTGGCACTACCCACATCGTATTTTTGTCTTACAACATCGGATATTTGCTTTAACAAGCCAATACTTTCATTTGCGAATCTGATATTTTCCCTTACGAACTGAAGTGAAAAGTAGAGTCCGGCAACTTCTTTACGAATTTTATTTTTTAAATCTATAATGTTTTGCCGGATAATTGAGGTATCAACCGCTTTAACACCGGCAGCGGAACTTAATGCGCCCGGAAACGGAATGGCTTGCGTTAGCCCGATGACTTTTCCCGTCATAGGTTCTTGTGTAAAAGAGAAAGAATTCACAGGTAAATTTGCCAAACCCAAAGTTAATACCGGATCGGGTAAATTTGTACCGATTTCAATCTGAGATTTGGCCACTCTGTATTTTGCTTCTAGCATTTTAATTTCCGGACTTACCGAAATAGCTTTGTTAATTAACCATTCCAAATCTTGCTTGTCTGGTGTTTTGTTTTGCGCATTAATAACCGACAATGCCGCTATTAATAGCACAATCAGAATTTTTGAGTTCATTTTTCCCTCAAAGATTTATTGTTCTAAAAATATTTTGTTAAAGCTGCGTATTAAAGCTGCTGGTTGTAACCAGGTTTAACAGGGAATTAAACGGGATTGATTAAATCAAAAAGGAATGTACGGCAAGGTATATTGGTGTTTTATATTCATTAAACAAGCGACCGGAATTTTCAGTAGAAATAAATTCTTTTCTTTCGCTTGTCAAATTAAAAGTAAAAACCACAACAAAACTTTGTTCGGAATTATATTTTGGAGTGATGACAAAGTTATTCGTGTCATTTAAATTTTTAACAATCATGCAATTGTCATGAGTTAATTCCATGTCGCATGATTGATTTCCTAAGGATGAAAAATCCATGCCGGAATCGCAGCAATTATGTTCACCTTCGTGCATTTCCATTGAACATGTATGTGTTTCGTTGTATTCCATTGTGCAAGTTCCCGTGCACCGGTTTTGCGGAATGGCAAATAATAAAGGTGAAGCGGCGAAGTATAGCAGTAATAAAACCGCTACGGCTTTTTTAAGTTTTTCCGGTATGTAATAATTTAATTTCATCAATAGTCGAATTATTGTTAATTTCAAACGCAATATAGTATGAGGCAATAAAACAAGCGTTATACAATTTTGGAAAAATGTTACAGAATTTTAATGTGAATTCTTTTACCAAAGTAAAAAAAATAAATCAAATAAGCGAATTTATTTTTAGAATTATTATCCCTACGCTTATTGTGATTATGGAAAACAGTGTTGAAACAACAATAATATCGCCTGCCAATTTTGAATTGCCGCCCATGGCTTCGGCCATTATAAAAGATGCAATAGCGGTTGGACTTGCAAACAGTATAAACAATATTACCATTTCGTTCGAATCGAAATGAAGAAGTATTCCGGTAAATACTGCAATTACAGGGAAAAGAACAATTTTGTTAAACATTACTATGAATGAAATTTTAGAAGCTCCTTTTAATCTTTTTAAGTTTAATGACGCACCTATACTTATTAAAGCAAGCGGAAGTGCAATTTTAGCAAGGTAAGTTAATGTTGTTGTAACAACAGAACCAAGTTGTATGTGAAATATTGAAAATGGAGCTGCAAAAAAAGCAGCCAAAATTAATGGATTCTTTCCAATTTCTTTTACCGTTTGAAGATAATCATATTCTTTTTCATTTTTGAACGGAACGGTTAATGCTATAACGGCAAGAACATTGTATAGCGGCATTACAAAAGCTAAAACAAGCGAAGCTTTTCCTAATTGTTGTTCTCCAATCAGATTTGCAATTAATGCCAAACCGATAATAGCAAAATTACTACGGAAACTTCCTTGAATGAAAACTCCTTTATCCGCCGGCGTTTTGGTAAATATGGAAGATAAACCCCAACTTATTGCTGCAATTGTAAGAACTAAAATTAAAGATGTTAAAATTAGCTTGCCGTCAAATGCCTTTGTAATTGTTATGGTTGCTATCTTTAAAAAGATTAATGCAGGTAAAGATACCGTGAAAACAAACTTTGAGCTCTGGGAGACAAACAGGCCGTTTACCAATTTAACTTGTTTTAAAAAATTGCCAATTATTATCAGCAAAAAAATAGGAGAAACGATATTAATGGTAAATAGAATTATTGACATGACGGTTCAAATCTTTTAACGCAATTTAAAAGTGTTGTTTTGTAAAAATAGCAATTAATTAGGACAGCAGGGAAGGGAAATCCATATTAATTAATTAAATTACAATGACGATTTAATAAAAAGTTCTGACCTCTTCCGATAAATTAAAGATGCTTTAATATTATTTAATATAATATTTAACATAAAACTGTAATTTGTTTTTATTGCCGGAGTAAAAATGAAATTCAAAAGTCAATTATTTGACTTTGTTTTTAGAGAATGGCTGCTCATTATTTCTGCTTTTAGCTTTTTACTAATATCAATTTATGTTAATCAATTACCTTCTTACTCAATACAAGAAATAGAAATACTTTTAATCCTTTTTGCTCTTTTTGTGACAATTAAAGGGTTCGAGAATAGCGGATTGGTACTGAAAATATCAAAAATTGTTGAGGGAAGTAACTTTGTCGGGTTAAAATTAATTTTATTGACTTTTGTTTTGTCCATGTTAGTTACAAATGATGTTGCGTTAATTTTTATAGTACCCTTAACGTTAAAAATTAATTTTAACAAAAAAGATATGATGATTATTTTGGAAGCATTGGCAGCAAATGCCGGTTCTGCGCTCACTCCCATCGGAAATCCTCAAAATTTATTTATTTACTGGAATTATAACCTAAAACCGGGACAGTTTATATCTTCAATATGGTTATTCTCATTTGTTTTTATATTCATTTTATGTTTAACCACTTTTTTGTTGAAAATTAATTCGGATATTTCCGGGCAAACATCGTCAAACGGAATAAATAAACTGTCTGTTAGTTATGCCATCTTGTTCGTGTTGGTCATATTAATTGTAGTTCATGCAATACCCGTATATGCAATTTCGTTTGTTTTTTTATTTGTGTTGTTGTTTGACCGAATAAGTTTAAAAATCGATTATTTATTATTACTGACATTCTTCTTCTTTTTCGGTTTCGCTGAAAATCTTAAATTTGTGTTAGCCTCGGAAATAAAACATTCGGGACATGTATTTATATTATCGGCTCTTTTAAGTCAAGTAATCAGCAATGTTCCGGCAACGCTAATATTCGCAAAATTTACTTCTCATTGGAAAGCTTTATTGTGGGGGAGTAATGCCGGGGGATTCGGCAGTTTATTTGGTTCTTTAGCCAATTTAATAGCCTATCGATTATATGCTGCAAATGTCAATAACGGTAATATCAAAAATTTCACATTAAAATTTATCGGAATTGGTTACATAGCATTTTTTATTGGTGCCGGGTTATATTTTTTCTTTATAGTCTGAAAGTATAGGATTTATATTTATTTTTTTAAAGTAAAGTTATAGTTGTTTTCTTTTTATAACATAACTGAAGTGTTGTCAATTCTATATTTGTATGAAATATAATCCCACTGAAATTTGTTAAATTTATATATTGATTTAATTTATTGATATAAAGGAATATTTTAATTGAAGATTCTTTTACTAAGCATATTATTATTCGTTGCGGCGCTTTTAGCCAGTTTTTTCGGTCAAGGAGGCGGTGTATTATATACACCAATTCAAATATTATTGGGAGTCCCGTTTCAAACGGCGGCTGCTACAAGTTTATTTTTAATAATGGTCATAGCATTTTCCTCTACACTTGTATATCGTAAAGCGCATACGGTTGATTGGCAAATGGCTGCCATTATGGAAATACCTACTACCATAGGTGCTTTTATCGGAGGTTTTATTTCAGGTTATTTCCCGGAAAGAATACTAGTATTTATTTTATCCGGTCTTTTATTAACCGGAGCTTTTGCATTGAACCGCTATCATTCCCCGGCAAGTATTGAAAAAAAAGAAAGGAATGGTTTTTGGATTTGGACCCGTGAAATGAACGGTATAAAATACCATATTAACATTTTATTATTGATTCCCGTAACTCTTTTGGTAGGTTTCTTAACAAGCATAGTGGGAATAGGCGGTGGACCAATTAAAGTGCCAATGATGGTTTTGCTTTTTGGCGTACCAATGGATATTGCAATCGGTTCAAGCGCTTTTATGGTTGGTCTTACTGCTACAGCCGGATTTATCGGACATGCAGCGATTGGCCATTGGGACTGGAAAATTTCGCTAATTCTTGCAATACCTGTTTTTATCGGTGGGCAATTCGGAAGCCATTTTTCCACTCATCTTAAAAAAGAAAAATTACAGAAGTGGTTCAGCTGGTTTTTGATTCTTATAGCCGTTCTGATATTTATTCAGAAGGTAAATATTTAATAAATTAATATTAAGAAATTATAAAATCGAATCATTATATTATGCTTTTACCCACAAGGCAATATTTGCAACAATTCCGTCTACCGGCATATAAAGTTCACTAAAACTGGGATTATTGTATGGCGGTTTAACAATTTCATCATATTTGCTTTGCCGTTCGTCTGGTTTATTTTCAATAATCAAAATAATAACTTATTATAAATATTAAATCAACAATTAAATTTTCGCTCTTTTCAATCTTAAAGAATTGCTGATTACCGAAACCGAACTCATGGACATTGCACCTGCGCCAATCATCGGGTTTAGAAAACCTAGTGCCGCAAACGGAATACCAATCGAATTGTAAACAAACGCCCAAAACAAATTTTGTTTGATTGTTTTAATGGTTGCATGCGATAATTTTATAGCGGAAACCACCGCAGTCAGTTCACCTTTTATTAATGTAATATCCGATGATTCTATGGCAACATCGGTACCGGTACCAATGGCAATACCAAGATCGGCAGCAGCGAGAGCGGGAGAATCGTTAATGCCGTCGCCAACCATTGCAACAATTTCACCTTTACTTTGTAAATCTTTTATTATTTTTGATTTCCCGCCCGGTAATACTCCGGCATAATAATTATCGAGTCCAACTTTTTCAGCTATGCTTTTGGCGGTTATTTCGTTGTCGCCGGTAACCATATAAACTTTAATACCCATTTGTTTTAATTTTTTAATGGCTCCGGCAGATGAGGATTTTACAGGATCGGCTATTCCGATAATACCGGCGAGCTTTCCATTGACCGCTACAAAAACAACGGATTTCCCTTCGGAGCTTATTGCATTGTAAATCTCTTTTTTATCAATTGTTCGGATATTGTTATTTTCCAGGAAACTTCTGTTACCAATAAATAACTCGTAACCGTTCACTGTAGCGCCGATTCCGTGACCTTCAAAATTTTTAAAGTGGGAAATTTTTCCGGGTTCAATTTTTCTATCTTTACAATATCTTGTAATCGCTTCCGCAAGAGGATGTTCGGATCTGTTTTCTGCGGTAAATAATAAACTTAAAAAAGTATTACGGTCGATTCCGAATGTATGAATATCGGTAACCACAGGATTTCCTTCTGTTATAGTACCGGTTTTGTCAAACACAACAGCGGTTATCTTGTGAGCTTTTTCGAGGCTTTCGCCGTTCTTAATTAAAATTCCGTTTTGTGCACCCAATCCGGTTCCAACCATAATTGCCGTTGGGGTTGCAAGCCCCATTGCACAAGGACAAGCGATAATCATAACAGCGACAAAATTAATCAATGCCGTGTTGAACGATGATGTTTCCGGAATAATCAACCATCCGAAAAAAGTAAGCGCCGCAATACCGATCACCACGGGGATAAAAACCGCCGCTACTTTATCCGCTATTTTTTGAATTGGTGCCTTGCTTGCCTGGGCTTCTTCAACCAAGCGGATAATTTGTCCTAAAACGGAATTATCACCCAGTTCCGAAACTTCATATACAAAGGTACCGCTTTTGTTAAGTGTACCGCCGATAACCGCCGAACCTTTACTTTTTTCTACAGGTAAACTTTCACCTGTTAACATTGATTCGTCAACCGAAGAGTAGCCGTCTAAAATTTTTCCATCTGACGGAATTTTTTCTCCGGGTTTAACAATTACTTTATCCCCGGTTTTTAAATCATTTAAGTCAATCTTTTGTTCAACTCCACCAACTATCACTGTTGCTTGTTTCGGTTTCAGTTCCAGCAATTTTTTTATTGCAGAATTTGTTTTGCTTTTGGCTCTACTTTCCAGAACTTTGCCGAGAAGAATTAGTGAAATGATTACAGTTGCCGTATCGAAATAAACATGAGAAACATTTTGTTCATTTAACCAAGAAGGGAAAAGGGTAATAACTGTACTGTAAATAAATGCAGCACCGGTTCCTATTGCTACAAGCGAATCCATGTTTACGGAAAAGTGTTTTATATTTGTCCAAAACGATGAATAAAATCGTTTACCTGAAATAAATATTACCGGCGTGGTTAGAATCAATAAAATTTTGTTTGTGTAATCATCTGAAAAAGTCCAAAATTCCCGGAAGAATTCAAAACCTCTTAGCATGCTTATAAGAAAGACGGGCAAAGTAAAGATTAATGCAAAGCGAAAGCTCTTTTTTAATTCGGAGTAATGCTCGTCTTGAAGGGATATTTCTTCGACGTTATCCGCTGCACTGCTTGTGCCGTCAAGCACTTGTTCGGTTCGTAATTTATAACCGTATTTTTCAACGGCTTTTGCCGCAACGGATAAATCGATATCCGATTTACTCTCTATTGTTACTTTCTCGGTTGCCAAATTTACGGAAACATTCTCTATGCCTTCGATTTTTCTAAGGGATTTTTCCACTCTTGCGGCACAGCTTGCACAAGTCATTCCTTCAACCGGTAAATTGTATTTCATTTTATCAACGTGGTATTTTTTAATTAATTAGCTACTTGGTAACCGGCTTCGGTAATAGCGTTGATTATTTGCTCTTCGGAAATTTTATTTTCATCCCATTCAACTACAGCAGAGCCGATTTCAACTTCGTGTGAATAAACACCAAGTTCTTCCAGTTCCACTTCAACTGCTTTCACACAATGATGGCAAGTCATTCCGTTAATCTTGAATTCTTTTTTTACCATGATTTATCTCCTTTTTTTTACATGAGAAAAATAACACCGTATATTTTATGAAGCGTTATATTATTTTAAGAAAATGTTATAATATTTTAACATTCGTATCACCTTCACCTTCGCTTGGCTGATAGGGCAATTTTTTTTGGCGTGCATTTAAATCCGATTATTATTAATTTGGAATCCAACCTAAAGTAAACCGGTCAATTTATCTTATTTTGCTTAATGACTCGACTTCAACACAAAATATATATATCGTTCTTCGTTCTTGTAACAATTGGTGTGACTGCATGGTTGATTTATTATGGTTATCCGTATTATTCACTTCCTGTTGAAGAACGATTTTTCTCACCTCTTCACAATCAACTTAAACCCGGTGGATTTACCGGGCATGGAATCGGCATTATCGGTTCACTTTTGATGTTAATCGGCGTTGCCGTGTATATGATTAGAAAACGTGTAAAATATTTTCACCGTTTCGGAATACTTAAACACTGGCTTGAATTTCATATTTTCTTATGCACGTTAGGTCCGATACTCATAGTTTTTCATACATCGTTCAAATTCGGCGGACTCGTTGCCGTTAGTTTTTGGAGTATGGTTGCAGTGTTTTTAAGCGGTATAGTCGGGCGGTTTATTTATGTAAGAATTCCCCGGACAATCGAAGGTGTGGAACTGGATTTGAGACAAGTCCAACAAATAAATGATGAGCTATCGGTGAAATTACGAAATTACTACAATGTCAAAGATGATATTTTACTTGAGATTGAGAATATAACAAACAGAAGGCACAAGGGAACGCTCTCGGCAGCTAACATTTTTTTTATAATTGTTAAAGATTTTTTCATTAGAAGGAAAAACATCCGGACGATAACAGGCAAACTTAAAAGTTCCGGGGTTTCCAAGAAAAAAATTGCAGAAATAAAATTGTTAGTAAAACAAAAAATGCTTTTAAACAACAGAATTGAATATCTAAGAGTACTTCAAAATATATTCAAGTTTTGGCATATCGTACATTTGCCGTTCGCCTTAATTATGTTGGTGATAATGATTATTCACATCGGTGTGGCAATTGCTTTTGGATACGTCTGGATATTCAATTAATTAACAAATTTTCAAGGGCGCTAAACATTAGGTAAAAAATACCGATTAATATACGATTATAGGACATATTGTATCATTTTAGATTTATAAATCGGATAACAAATCGTTTTTTGCAATGAAAAAGCGGGTATTTCTGTGGCACTTTTATTGTTTTACCAAAATAGATAGTTTATAAAATGGAAGTTTTATTAGAAAATATAATTATTTATGCACTTCTTGCCGTAATAATAGCCGGTGTATTTTACATATACCTCAAAACCCATAAATACGAATCGGAAAAGAATATCCAAAAAATAAAGCGTGCCAAAGAATACGGTTTTCATGAACCGGTTTCACTGCATCCTGTAATAAATGAAGATATTTGTATCGGAAGCGGGGCTTGTGTTGTTGCGTGTCCGGAAAACGATATACTCGGCTTGGTTGACGGCAAAGGCAAATTAATTAATGCTTCCCATTGTGTTGGGCACGGTGCTTGCTTTCATGCTTGTCCGGTAGAAGCAATTACTTTGGTTATGGGCACCGAAAAAAGAGGAGTGGAATTGCCCCATGTAAGTTCCGAATACGAAACAAACGTTAGAGGAATTTACATAGCCGGTGAATTAGGTGGTATGGGATTGATAAAAAATGCAATAGAGCAAGGGAAAAAAGCAGTCGACAATATTCATAAATCGATTGAAAATAATAATGAAGCAAAATACGATGTGATAATTATTGGCGCAGGTCCTGCAGGAATTGCAGCTACACTTAGAGCAGCTGAATATAATTTGAAATTTTTAACAATTGAACAGGACAGTATTGGCGGGACCGTATTTTCATTCCCGCGTGCTAAAGTTGTAATGACTTCACCGGTAGAAATACCGCTTTACGGGAAGGTGAAATTACATGAAACTTCAAAATCGGAGTTAATCGATTTATGGTCTGAAATTCTTGAAAAAAATAAAATTTCAATTAATGAAAATGAAAAAGTAAATGAAATAGTCAAATACGAGAAGTATTTTAAGGTAATTACAAACCAAGACGAATACACGGCTCAAAAAGTTTTATTGGCAATCGGGCGCAGAGGTTCACCCAGAAAATTAGGTGTGCCGGGTGAAAATTCGGAAAAGGTTTATTACAAATTGTTGGAACCGGAACTGATTCACAATAAAAAAATCCTGGTAGTTGGCGGTGGTGATTCCGCAATTGAATCGGCGCTGCTTTTAGCTGAGGAAGGTAATGAAGTTACTGTTTCTTACCGTTCGGATTCATTCAAAAGGTTAAAGCCCAAAAATTTCAAAAAGATTGAAGATGCAATAAAACTCAAACTGGTAAATGTTTTATACAATTCAACTGTGAAGGAAATTAAGCCTGATAAAGTTGTGTTAAATTTTAAAAACGGGTCGGTTGCCGAATTGGAAAACGATTTGGTTTATGTTTTCATTGGTGGTGAATTACCGAATAAATTTCTGGAAAAAATTGGAATAAAAATTACAAAGAAGTTCGGTGAAGCAATATTAAAACATTAATCAAAATATTTGCTTTGGTCTTTACATTTGCCGTATGGGGAAATTTGTTTGCCCAAATTTCTCCCGGTGATCTTGTTGCGGCTCATTCCGGGTTGGAAGGAATCAGCAATTGTACCAAATGCCATACACTGGGTAAAAGCTTGGATAATGCCAAATGCTTGAAATGCCATACTGAAATTGCCGGATTGATTAATACAAATCGCGGATTCCATGCAAATAAAAAGGTAGCCAAACAAAATTGTTGGAAATGCCACGGCGATCATTTCGGAAGGAAATTTCAAATTATCCGTTTCAACAAAAAAACTTTTAATCATGTTGATGCAGGATATAAATTAAAAGGGGAACATGCAAAGGCCGGGTGTAATGACTGTCATAAACCTGAATTTATTAATGACAAAAAATTAAAGAATAGAAAAAAAACATATTTGGGGCTCAACACAGAATGCAAAACTTGCCACGAAGACGTTCACCAATCGACGCTTGGGAATAATTGTGCCGGTTGCCACACCGAGGAGAAATTTAAACCGGCGGTAAAGTTCAATCATGATAACACAAATTATAAATTAACCGGAGCTCACAAAAAAGTTGAGTGCAGAGGTTGCCACACCATTGCCACAAAAAACGGAAAGAAGTTTCAAAAATTTAACGATGTGGAATATCAATCTTGCAAATCTTGTCACGAAGATTTCCATAAAGGCAAATTCGGAAACAAGTGCAGCTCTTGCCACACTACCGCCTCGTTCAGAAGGGTAAAAAACATGAGGTCATTTAATCACAGTAAAACAAATTTTCCTTTGGTTGGTAAACACAAACTGGTTGATTGTAAAACATGCCATAAAGGAAATTTGAGCTTCAAACCTAAATACAAATTGTGTACGGACTGCCATTCCGATTACCATGAAGGTGAGTTTCAGGATGATGAAGATAACAGCGATTGTTCCGCATGTCATACCGAGAAAGGTTTCAGTCCCTCCACCTTTACCATTGAAAAACACAACAACACAACATTTAGATTAACGGATGCACACGAAGCATTGCCTTGTTATACTTGTCACCGTACCGGCGATAAATGGCATTTTAAGATTGACGGTAAGTATTGTGTAAATTGCCATGAGAATATCCATCAATCTTCAATAAGTGAAAAATATTTTTCGGAGAAAAAATGTGAAAACTGCCATAATACGGTTACTTGGCAAAATATAACATTTAATCATGAACAAACACAATTTAAATTAACCGGCAAGCATCAAGAACAGAGATGTTCCGCTTGTCATTTTAAAAGGGATGAAAAAAGTAATATTGTCCAGCATTTCAAAGATTTACAACCATATTGCAGTCAATGTCATAACGATGTTCATGCCGGACAATTCGGAAGTGGCGAAGATGAAACTTGTAACCGCTGCCACACAACGGAGAATTGGGAACCGTCGTTATTCGACCATAACGAAACAAGATTTTCACTTGAGGGGGCACACGCCAATTTGGAATGTTCGCAATGTCATTTACCGGAAAAAAAGAAGGGCGTAGTGTTTATTCGTTACAAAATTGAGGATACGAGATGTATAAGCTGTCATTCATAATTTTGTTCTTAATGTCCGGTATTCTTTATGCACAATCGCCGCACGGTGAAAATTTTAATTACGATTGTGCCGAATGCCATTCGACCGATACTTGGAAAATAGATATCAAGAAATTGAAATTCGATCATTCAAAAACCGGTTTCGAACTTGCCGGTCAGCATGCTGTGCTTGATTGCCAATCGTGTCATGAATCTCTCGATTTTGTAACAACCAAGAACAGATGTTTCGATTGTCATAACGATATTCACCAAAACACACTTGAAAAGGATTGTCAAAAATGCCATAATTCAAACAATTGGTTGGTGGAGAATATTAATGACATTCATAATGCCGGACGTTTTCCTTTGCTTGGAGCACATTCGACCGCGGATTGCCAACAATGCCACAAATCGATTGAAAATTTGGTGTTTGAGCAACTTGGAGTCGAATGTATAGATTGCCACTCCGGTGATTATATGAACGCTCAAAATCCCGATCATGTGGCTGTCGGTTTTTCGAAGGACTGTGAACAATGTCATTCCGTTACGGATTTACAATGGAGTTCGGCTCAATTTGCACATGATTTTTTCCCGCTGACTTTAGGGCATGATATCGGTAATTGTTTTGCTTGCCATAGCACACAAGGTTTCGAAGGGTTGTCAACAGATTGTTATTCTTGTCATAAAGAAAATTTTAACAATGCGGTTGATCCAAATCATGTAAACTCTAATTTTTCACATGATTGCGTACAGTGCCATACAACCAATCCGGGTTGGAAACCTGCCGATTTCAAAAATCACGACCAAGTATTTGCTTTACTAGGCGCACACGATAAAATTCGAAATGATTGTGCAAAATGTCATTCTTCCGGATATTCCGGAACACCAACTGATTGTTACAGTTGCCATGAAACCCAGTACAATCAAACAAGTAATCCCGATCATTCCGCAACTGGTTTCGGTACGGATTGCGAATCTTGCCATAATGTAAATGCGTGGAGTCCTGCAACGTTCGATCATGACAACCAATATTTCCCGATATACTCGGGTAAACATAATAACGAATGGAATAATTGTTCGGATTGCCATACGAATCAAAACGATTACAGTGTTTTCTCGTGTATAACATGCCATGAACATTCGCAAAGCAAAATGGATGACGAACACAAAGAAGTTTCCGGTTATGTTTATGAAAGTCAAGCATGTTTTTCATGCCATCCGCAAGGCGACAAGGAAGGGGCAATAGATCATTCAAAAACGGCATTTCCGTTAACCGGCGCACATCAAAATGCAGAATGTTCACAATGTCATGCAAACGGTTATGCGAACACACCGTTGGAATGTTACTCATGCCACGATGACAAATACACAAGTGCGGCAAATCCGAAACATACTGATGCCGGTATATCGACGAAGTGTGAAGATTGTCATACAACTACAGCGTGGAAACCGTCAACTTTTAATCACGGCAGTACTGGATTTGAGTTGGCGGGCGGACATCAATTGCCGCAATGTTCGAGTTGTCATCAAGGGAGCACATCCGGAACTTCTCCGCTATGTTACAGTTGTCATCAAGCCCAGTACAACAATGCAGAAAATCATGTAGCACAAAATTATCCAACTACGTGCGAACAATGTCACAATACGACGAAATGGGATGATGCGGATTTTGATCATAACAACACGAATTTCCCGTTGACCGGAGCACATGTAAATACGGATTGTTCGTCATGTCACACGAACGGTTATTCGGGAACTCCGTCCGATTGTAATTCGTGTCATAATGCAAATTACCAGAACACAACGAATCCAAGTCACACAAATTTGGGATTATCGAGACAGTGCGAGACTTGTCACACAACAGAACCTGGTTGGAAGCCAGCGGAATTTCCTGTGCACAACGATTATTATGTGCTGAACGGAGCACATGCGTCAATTTCCGGTGACTGTGCGACGTGCCATAACGGAGATTACAACAACACACCGAACACATGTTACGGTTGTCATCAAGCGGATTATGAAGGTACGAACGATCCACCGCATCAAAGTACGGGATTCGGAACCGATTGCGAAACATGTCATACCGAAACTGCGTGGAAACCTTCGACGTTCGATCATGACAACCAATATTTCCCGATATACTCGGGTAAACATAATAACGAATGGAATAATTGTTCGGATTGCCATACGAATCAAAACGATTACAGTGTTTTCTCGTGTATAACATGCCATGAACATTCGCAAAGCAAAATGGATGACGAACACAAAGAAGTTTCCGGTTATGTTTATGAAAGTACCGCTTGTTATGACTGTCATCCGAATGGCAAAGAAGAAGGCGGAATTCCTTCTCCCGCTCATATTAAAAGAATGAGGTACTGATGAAAAAAATACTGGCTTGTTTTTTTCTGATTACAATAACCATATCCGGTCAAAATGCGGGTAAAGTAAAACTCGTTGGAAAAGTCGATTACATTTCGGCACAATATTATTACATTAACTTTACGAACACGGAAAGAATTAACATTGGCGATACTTTGTTCATCAAGTACCGGAAAAAATATTATCCCAAACTTATTGTTGAAAAAAAATCTTCGAGAACATGCGCAACAAAATTGTTAGGCAAAAAAATAAAAAAGGGCAGGAGAGTTTATGCTTTTGTTGACAAATTAAACGTAACCCGGGAAAAAACACAGCAAACGAAAAAATTAAAAGTATTAACGGCTGAAAACGGCTCACCGAAGATGAACACCGGTAAGGCGAAAAAATTTGTTAAAGTTAATCCGGAGTATTACGGTAAATACAGTCTTTCAGGTTATTCCAATTTTTCGAATGTTATTGCACAAAGCGATTATCATCATTGGAGACATTCTTTATCTTTTTATGCAAACAACATTAAAGGCAGCAAACTTTCTTTTTCTTCATACATAATGTTCAGGTATAGAAGCGATAAATGGAGTTACGTTCACCGTCATTTGGGAAGTGCATTGAAAATTTACGATTTCTCAGTCCGGTACGACATCAATAAAACAACAAAATTAAGCTTCGGTAGGAAAATAAACAGAAAATTATCGAATATCGGAGCGATTGACGGACTGCAAATGGAAACGGAATACAAGGGATTTTTTATCGGGGGTATTTTGGGTTCGAGACCGAATATTCAAGACTACGGTTATAATTTTAAATTGCTTGAAATGGGAGTTTACATAAGCAGCGAAGATTCCTTGGGCTACGGTAAAATGACAAATACTTTATCGGTTGTGCAACAAATGAATGATAACACGACCGACCGGAGATTCTTTTATTTTCAACATTCCAGTCACATTTTAAAATCGCTTCATCTTTTCTTTTCTTCGGAAATAGATTTTTTCAAACATTATCATAATACAACTTCACACGATCCGTATTTGACAAACATTTTTGTTTCCCTCCGATATTCACCGACACGTTGGATATCTTTCAATACTTCCTACGATGCAAGAAAAAATGTAATTTATTACGAAACATACAAAAGTCATCTTGACCGATTGTTGCAAAATGCAATGCGGCAAGGGTTCAGGTTGCGGGTAAACTTAAAGCCGGTTAAATTTATTTTCGCATCGGTTTATGCGGGATACAGATTCAGAAAAGATGACAAGGTTCCCACGAAAAATCTTGGGCTTTCTCTAACCCATTCAAGGATTCCTTTCTTACATTTATCGGCAAATTTAAGTTATATCAATTTGAAGACGAATTATCTTAACGGTGAAATTTTCGGATTGCGTTTGTCAAAAGATTTGTTCGACGGTTTATTGTATGCAACGCTTGGGTTCCGGAATTTGAATTACGAATTCACTTCATTCCAACAAAGTTTAAACCGGAACACGGCTTTACTGGATTTATCCTTCCGCTTGACAAGGAAATTATCTTTTTCAATTAGTTACGAAGGAACGTTTGAAGAGAAATCTTCTTACTCGAATTTATTTTTCAATATTACACAAAGATTTTAATTGACCGAATCGATAAACTTGCGGGGCAGTTTCATATTGTTTTTGAATTCGCTTGCAGTTAAACCGGTCACTTGCTTGAACTGCCTCGATAAATGCTGTACGGAGCTGTAACCGAGCCGGTATGCGATTTCACTTAAAGTAAGTTCGCCGTATTTCAGAAGCTCCTTTGCTTTTTCTATTTTTTGGAGTATTATGAAATGTTCGATTGTAATACCTTCCGTTTTGGAAAACAATGAGCTTAAATAATTATAATCTTTATGAAACGTTTTGCTGAGGTGCTTGGAAAAATTAAGTTTTTCCAAATCTTCGTCCTTGTATTTTTGAATTAAACTGATTATCTCGGTCTTTATGGAATCAATAAGTTTTGCTTTTGTATCTTCTATCAACTCGAAACCTTCTTTGGAAAGGACGTCTTTAATAGCTTCAACATCCAAACCGCTTTTACTTTGTGCCAATTTTACTTGTCCGAGTTCGATATGCAAAACCTCATATCCTAATTTTTGCAATTCTTCCCGTACCACCTTTATACAGCGGGGACAAACCATATTTTTTATATGTAAAACCGTTTCTTCCATAATCATCACCGTTTTTTACATAAAATATAAAAAATATTGTTATTTTGAAATCAAACAGAAAACAGGTTATGGAGACATCTATGAAAATTAGTTTGAAATTCTTAATAGTTTTAATATCGGGAATAATATTTAATTGTTCCGGAAGCACAAAATTGCTTAACCCAAGTGATGAAGATTTAGGAATGAAGGCACCGGAAAAGTTCACTGTCGTATTCGTAACAACAAAAGGTGATATTAAAATTGATGTAAAGCGAGAATATTCACCACTTGGAGTTGACAGATTTTATTTTTTGGCGAAAAATCATTATTACGATGGCAACAGGTTTTTCAGAGTTGTGCCGGATTTTGTAGTACAATGGGGTATTAACGGTAATCCGGAAATTAACAAGGTTTGGGAGAATGCGGGTATCGAAGACGAACCGGTAAAACTTAGTAACAAGAAAGGTACGATGGCTTTTGCCAGAGGCGGACCGGATACCCGGTCAAATCAATTGTTTATAAATTTAAAAGATAACTTGCGCCTCGATACCACGAATTTTATGGGTGTAAAAGGGTTTCCTGCTTTCGGAAAAGTTGTCGATGGAATGAATGTGGTCGAATCGATCTACTCCGGTTACAGGGAATTACCAAACCAGGATTCAATTCAAATAAAAGGAAACGAATATTTGATGCGGAACTTTCCCGAATTGGATTACATTATTACTACGAAAATTATTGAATAAATTATAAAATATTAAAAAAAGGTTAATCAAATGAAATATAAATTAATTTTTGTTTATCTTGCCGTATTTGCATTTATTTTGTTGGCGATAGTTTTTTTCGATAGCAGGAATAATAATAGCGAACGTACAAAGAAAATACCCGCGGACATCCAACAAAAAGAAATGCCGCAAGATGCAATACATAAAGGACTTGGAAATCCGGCAGCCGGACAACCGTCGCGCGAGAATGTTTTGGCCTCTGTAAAAGAAAAAATGAAAAAACTGGAAGAGGCAATAGCCAATAATCCGGACGATACCGTAAAAATCCGTGAATATGCCAATTTCCTGCTAGCTGCTCACAAACCTGAAAAAGCTTTGAAGTATTATAATATGATTCTCGATAAAAATCCCGAAAGGACTGATATTCTGCTTTCGGTAACTTCAATTTATTTCAACAAAGGTGATTACAAGAAAGCCGAAGAAACCACAAGGCAAATACTCCGTTATGATAAAAACAATCTCGAAGCACAATATAATTTGGGCGTAATTTTTGCAGTAACCGGTAAAAAGAGTGAAGCTGAAATCATATGGAAAGATTTGATTGAAAAACATCCGGGTACGGAAGTGGCCAACTTGGCTAAAAGTGCATTACAAAAATTATAAAAGATAAGGGCGCAGTAAAGCGCCCTTAATGTTTATTCGGTAGCTTCTTTCAATCTTTTCAAAAATATTAAAATCAATCCTGCTGAGATAAGTGAAGTAATTACAAGCAAACCGAAGAATTGCCAAAGTTCCCAGTTCTGGTAAAATCTTCCAATAAAACCGGAAAGGTAATTACCAACGGCAGTAGCTCCAAACCACAAACCCATCATCAAACCTTTGATTTTAGGTGGGGCAACCTTCGATACAAAGGACAAACCCATAGGACTCAAATGCAGCTCGCCAATGGTTACAACGAAATATGATGAAATTAACCAGAAAGGTGAAACCGTAACGGGTGATGCACCGCTTAACGAATAAGCCGGTGGCAAACCTACAGAAGCAATTACCATTATTAAAAAAGCCAATGCGGTATAAAGCATTCCCAAACCTATTTTGGCTGGAGAGGAAGGTTCTTTTCCTTTTTTATTCAAATAGCGGAAAAAGCCGACAATTATAGGCGTAAGCAAAACAATAAACATCGGATTAAAAACTTGGAATTGCTCGGGGGCAATCTCATTATGGTCGCCTAGCGTGGAAATTTTGATTGCCAAAATTACCAAACCTATAACAACAGCAATTCCGGCAAATGTTTTGGCTTTCCCGTTGGCATTTTTCGAAAGCAAATAACCTCCGCCCAAAAGTACGGCTAGCAAGCCGTGAATTCCGAAGAAATCGAACAATACGAACACATATTTGCTAACAATGTGATTCGTATAATCTCGGGCAAATAATGTTAACGCCGCTCCGTTCTGATGGAAAGACATCCAAAAGAAAATTACAATTGCGAATATTGTCAACAAAGCCCAGATACGGGAACGTTCTTGTTCTTTGGTCAACACTATGTCTTTTTCGTGATTTGTTTCGTGTTTGGATTGATAATCCGCTTCTTTGTAGTATTTTTTGAAAACCGTGAAAATAATTAAGGAAATCAACATGCCGATACCGGCAACGGCAAAACCGGCATTGTAACCTTCCGCTAATGTGGCGCCGAAATGATCCATCATAAATTGTTTTATACCACTTGCAGCTTGCGGCGCGTAAAATGCTCCGATATTTATTCCCATATAAAAAATATTGTAACCCGCATCTTTAATTGAGCCGTCTTTATGTGAATAAAGGTTACCGACCAATACCGAAATGTTGGCTTTAAATAACCCGTTGCCTATTACAACAACGGCAAGTGCAATATATAATTGAAAAGGCTCGCTTGTGGGAATTGCCATCAGCAAATATCCGATTGCCATGGTAATGGCGCCGATTGTTATTGTTTTTCCGTATCCTAAAAGATTATCCGCAATCCATCCGCCGAGAATCGGTGCGAAATAAACTGCGGCAAGGAATGTACCGTAAACACTTGTAACTGTGGTAGTATCCCATTTGAAATTTTCTTGAAGATACAAAACAAAAATTGCCAGCATGGTGTAAAAACCGAAGCGTTCCCACATTTCGGTGAAAAACAGTACCGGAAGACCTTTCGGATGATTTTTAAACATATATTCTCCTTAGCTGTTTACGAAAAATTGACATTTCCGGGATAGCTGAATATCAACCCGTTGAAGTTTCGGCAAAAATACATAATTAATGATAAATATAAAACATACAAAACAAGGAAACTTTCACTAATTCCGGCTGTAGCACAACATAAAAGGGTTTTATTTGAATATTTGTCAATCTGAAATTCGCTTGCTATATTTGGTTTTATGAAAAAGATAATTAAAAGAATTTTAATTGCGCTGACTTCAATTGTTTTGCTTTTTGCCGCGGTAGTAATTATTGCCGATAAAGTAATAATGCCGGAAGTTGTTGACCGTCCGGAAGTTGTGGTTCCGGATTTGGTTGGAATGCACAAAGACGAAGCGGTAAAGAAATTGGAAGAATTGGATCTCATCCCCGTGTTGGAAGGACCCCGCTACAATAACAAATTTCCGAAAGACCACGTTATTTTTCAGAAGCCGCTGAAAAACACAACTGTGAAAGTTAAACGCAGAATTTACTTGGCAATAAGCGGCGGCGATCCGTTGGTGAAGGTTCCCGACTTGGAATACAAAACCCTTCGTGATGCGAAAATTACAATCGAAAGATTGGGGTTGAAGGTAGGAAATATCCGGGAAGTCCGTTCGGAAGCAAAGTCCGGTATGATTGTCGGGCAAAATCCGCACCCCGGTTTAAATGTGGAAAAGGGATCGGTAATAGATTTAAAAGTCAGTATTGGACCGAACGTAGGGAAAGTACGAGTACCCGATTTGATGGGGAAAACATTACACGAGGCAGAGAGGGAATTGAGAAACAATTCATTGTACCTCGGCAAAGTGAATTATCAGGAGTCACCGAATCTTTTACCTAATACCGTAATAGCCCAGTATCCCAGTAAAGGTACTTTGGTTGAAACTGGCGAAACGGTTGATGTATTCGTAACAAAAAGTTCCAAATAACGGAGAAATTGTTGAAATTATTAGCACCTTCAATCTTATCGGCCGATTTTTCCAACTTATCCAGGGAAATCCGGTATGTAGAATTAGCCGGAGCGGATATTATTCACTGCGATGTAATGGACGGCAAATTTGTACCGAATATTACTTTCGGTCCGCTAGTGGTTTCGGCTGTAAATAAAATTACCGGTTTACCTCTCGATGTTCATTTAATGATTGAAAATCCCGACTTGCATCTCGAAGCATTTGTGAATGCCGGTGCCGATTACATTACCGTACATCAAGAGGAAGTTATCCACTTAAACAGAACACTGAACAAAATTAAAGAATTGGGAGCCAAAGCAGGTGTTGCAATTAATCCTGCCACACCGGTGGAAACTCTCACGGAAGTTCTAGATTTGGCAGACTTGATTTTGGTTATGTCGGTCAATCCGGGTTTCGGTGGTCAACAATTCATACCAAATTCGATTACTAAAATCCGGAAGTTAAGCGACTTGAAACAAAAATACGGTTATAAATACTTAATCGAAGTTGACGGAGGTATAAATAAAAATACTATTCAACAAGCTTCGGATGCGGGATGTAATGTTTTTGTTGCCGGGTCGTCGATTTTTTCAGCCGATAATATTTCTGCAGCTGCTACGGAACTGAAAAATTTAATTCAACAATAAACTCCGCTTAAAATACGTTGGAAATAATTTTATAAGCACCGACGTAGGTTCCCAATGCACTGCCCAGACTAGTTAGAATGAAAACCAAAAAAACTTTCAGAAGGCGGTTTTTCCACCACATTGAAATTTTATTGAAATCATCTGTTAGAGTTTCAAACTCTTTAACCTTCGGGGGACTGAAATAAGCTTGAACAAAAGCGGCAACATATCCGGCACCGATAACCGGAGTTAAACTTGTAAGCGGAGCTGCGAAAAATACGGAAATAATGGTTACCGGATGTGCCAATGCAATTATTGCTCCTATTGCGCTTGGAATTCCGTTTGCCAAAATCCAAAACAGTGAATTAGCTTTTGCAGCAAGAATTCCTTGCGTAAAACCTATATAAATTAATGACCCGATTATTACTGCCGGTATGCCCCAACCGATAATTTTCAGTAATGGGGAAGGCGGTGGAATTTGAACTATTTCTTCCAAATCAAAAGTTTGCGCCGATTTAAGTTTTTCAATGATTCCTTTTACATGCCCGGCGCCAACAACCGCAACAATATTTTTGCCTTCTGCATTACGCATTTTTTCGGTGATGTATGTATCGCGTTCATCAATCAATACTTCTTTCAACACAGGCATAACTTTGCCAAGTTCAGCCATAAGTTCGTTGAGTATGTCTTTTTCTTTTAGCTTTTCCAGCTCTTCTTCAGTAATTTCCTGTTTTTCGAAAACACCGGCCAAACCGGAAAAGAGAAATTTAAGTTTTTGGAAAAGCGACATCTTATTCCACGCACGTTTAAGCGTTATTTTTACATCCCGGTCGCACAGAACAATTGGAATATTGTTATCTTGTGCAACTTGAGTGGCAACCAATAATTCCGTACCTGGTGATACCCCCAATTTTTTTCCTAATTTTTTCTGGTATGATGCAAGGATTAAATTAACTACAAGAGTGGTAAGTTGCTTGTTTTTGATTATCTCTTTTATATCGAGTTCTTGCCAACGTTTTTTATTCGATAAAGCTTCATACCTTTGTTTGTCAAGTTCCACGCAAACAGTGTCGGGCTTTTCTTCTTCAATTACTTTCTTTACCAAATCCGCCGATTTTTGCGAGATGTGCGCAGTTCCGATGATAGTGAAATTTTTACCGCTTACATTAATTCTTGTAATGTCATCAGAAACAATTTTAATATTTTTATATTCCAATATTAACCTTAAAATATTAATTACATAAATTGTCTTTTAAACTTATCAGGTGTACTTGCAATTTTTTTTGTTTGCATATCAAAAAACACGATTCCGGTTTTAACGGCCGCAACCATTTTGCCGGTTTCTTTGTTGGAAATTTTGTAAAAAATGTCGCAGCCTTTGTTTTCAATATTACCAACGTTTATTTCGATTATTAAAACATCCCCGTAAAAACTTTCCCGGATGAAATTGATAAGTGCATCAACCATCAAAATACTTTTGCCGTCGATATCGAGTTCCGTAAAACCCAAATGATTGAAAAACCGCACCCGGGCTTCGTGAACAATTGAAAGTACCGAATCGTTACCGAGGTGACCGCCGTAATTCAAATCGGTTACCCTTACGGGTATTTCAGTTTCGAAAATATATTTATCCGGTAAATTTACTTTTATTCTGGGCATAAAATTTTAATCTCAATATTTCCGTTTCCAAGTTGAAGGAAGGAAAAAGATAATAAGTCCGTATATTTCCAATCTTCCTAAAATCATAGTTAATGAATAAACCCATTTGCCGAGGGCGGGTATTGCGGAATAATTTTCCAAAGAACCTACGATTCCCAAACCGGGACCCACATTCCCCATCATTGCGGCGGCGCCGGAGTAAGCAGAAATCATATCCACTCCCATAGCTGTAACAGATAAACCCGAGAGGGCAACTACAAAAATGTAAGTCAAAATATAAAGTATGGTTGAATTAACCAACTCTTCATCAACTTTCTTTTTATCCATGGTAATGGTAATAACGGCATTGGGATGCAATGTTTGTTTGATTTTTTTCTCAAGTGATTTGATGAAAATAATTATTCTGTCAACTTTAATTCCGCCCGAAGTGGAGCCAGCGGATGCGCATTGTAAAGTTAAAATTACCAGAATCATTTGGGAAAACGGCGGCCATACGGACGAATCGGCATTGGCGAATCCCGTTGACGTACCGACAGATAAAACTTGAAAGGCACTGTAGCGTAACGCTTCCCAATAACTGCTGTAGTTGTTTGAATAGGTATTCAGACTAACCAAAAAGATTACGATAATATTTATCCCAACATAATATTTTGCCACTGTGGAAACTTTAACATCTTCGAACTTACCGGTAACCGCAGAAAACAACAAAGCGAAATTCATTCCGGAAAGAAGCATAAATATCATTATGATAATTTCAACCGTTAACGAGTGGAATGCAGCCACACTTGAATTTTTGGTGGAAAAACCCCCGGTTGCAACCGTTGAAAATGCGTGCGTGATTGCATCGAATAGATTTAATCCCGCCAATAACAACAAAGACGTTTCTATAACAGTTATACCCAAGTAAATCCATAGAATTAATCTTACGGCATCGCGACTTCTCATTTTAAATTGACGCAAAGCCGCGGGTGACATTTCCGACCGGTAAAGAATCATACCTGCACTGCCCAGCGAAGGCATTACCGATAACACGAAAATGATTATGCCCATTCCGCCAATCCAGTGTGTGGAAGCGCGCCAGAATAGAATTCCAAGCGGTAAAGACTCAATTTCAGTAAGAATGGAAGCGCCTGTTGTGGTATATCCCGAAACGCTTTCGAACCATGCATTTGTAATTGTAAACTCTCCGCCCCACATAACGTAAGGAATCATTCCCAATAAACAAGAAAGCAGCCAACTGCCCACCACAATCAGCAAACCCTCAATATGTGTTATATCGTCAACAGCAGGCACAAAAATTATCGGGAAAATACCGAATAAGACAGCAATGATTGTGGTGTACAACAACGGGAAGAGGGAAGATTCGTTATAATAAAATGAAATTCCGCTTGAAACCAATAGGAATAATGCATTCAACAAAATTACAAAACCGATATACCGGAAGATAACGTACAGCCTCATTATTCTTGGATATCCTTATCAACGTGCGAAGTTAGTAAGTAGATTGATTCGGTCAATCTTGCAATTTCATCATCGGTTACAGGCCGGAATGTAAGCGGCACTCCTTTCGAAATAAAATCGTCAACTTGCTTTTTCAATATTATTATAGGTTTAATCATGTAATGATTGACGAAATAATTGAAGAGCAATGTGAATACGATCGCAGCGATAATTGCAACAACTCCGGGAATAATTGCCCTCCGTGTTCTGTCCTTTATTTCCTGCGCGGTTGAAATCATTTTGACCTGATTGATTTCAATCAGTTTGTTGATTTTTTCCTGCACACTGTCGAATAACGGTTTTACGTTCTCTTTATACCATTTTAATTTCTCACCGCTGGTATGTGAAGGATTATTGAATGTGTGCCAGTTAGCATAATATTTTTTGTAGAGCCTTTCTATTTGGCTTAATAGTTCCTTTTCTTCTTTTGTAATTTTATATTTTTCAATTTGATTAAGAATACTTAAAAAATCATTACCGTACTTATCGAAGTTGAATTGTGAGGAATTCTCCAAAAAATTCAATAATGCTTTCCGGTCGTTACTTTCCAAGAGTTCATTGATCGATTTTGCGAAACCTATTTTCTCGTAGCGTGAGCCGATAATATCTTCCAAGCTCTCACTGAAATATTTCATCTGAAAAATGGACCAGGCTCCAGCAACAAATAGCATAATTGCCAATATTGCAAAACCGGAAAGAATTTTATATCTGAGTTTCATAAAAACACCGAATTTTATTCATTTCCAAAATTAAAATATAACAAAACCAGCGAAAATAATTTTATTACTTTACGTTATTTCTATGCGAAATCCACAAAATTTATTGAATCCTTTACCGCTAAACAGCATCAAATCAATTTGGTTTGAATTATTTTACATCATAAAACAAAGGGAGTAAAATGTTACAGACAAATCTTACCCACATCACATCAGAAGAACAATTCAACGAAATTTTACAAAATAACGAAAACGTAATGATATGCTGCGGCAGAATGGGTCCGATGTGTGTGCCGGTTTACGAAATTATGGAAGAATTGGAAAATGAATATACCCATGTGAAATTTGCCGATATGGAATTTGATATTCCGGCTGCACATGTAATAAGAAATTTACCGGAATGCCGGTCTTTTACCGGTTTGCCTTTCACGGTGTATTACAAAAACGGGAAGGTGGTGAAAGCTACAAGCAGCATCCAAAACATGGAACAAGTAACCTCAATATTGGATAGTGAATTCGGTAAAAACGAATAACGGAAGAAAAATTATGAGAAAATACGATTTTGATGTAATTGTGCTCGGCGGCGGTCCTGCCGGATTGACCGCCGGTATTTATCTATCGCGTGCGCGTGTGGATACGGCAATATTGAACGAGGGCACCGTTGGCGGTCAAACCGTTCTTACCCATGAAATTGCAAATTATCCTGGTGTTGAAAATATTAACGGGTATCAGCTTGCAAGAATAATGAAGAACCAAGCTATACGGTTCGGCTGCACTGTCCGTTCTAACATAAAAGTAACGGGACTCGCTTTAACCGGCTCATTAAAAAAGATAGAAATCAATAATAAAGAAACATACACGGCAAAAGCAGTGATTATTGCATCGGGCGGCCGCTCCCGTACACTTAACGTACCCGGTGAAGAAAAGTTCAAGGGACACGGAATTTCATATTGTGCCACATGCGATGGGGATTTTTTCACAGACCAAAACATAATTGTAGTAGGGGGCGGTAATTCAGCTTTGGAAGAAGCCGTTGCACTTACCAAATATGCAAAGTCCGTTACAGTCGTTCATCAGTTCGATCATTTTCAAGCATTTCCGCATGCGGTTAAGGAAGCAAAAGAAAATCCCAAAATAAATTTCATTATGGAATCGGAGATAATTGAATTTTTGGGTAGCGATAAATTGGAATCTGTTAAAATAATCGATAAGAAAACCGGTAATGTTTCCACTATGAAAATAGACGGGGTTTTCATATTGATTGGTTATGTGCCTAATACGGAAATATTCAAGGAAATAATCGAATTGAATGAAAAGAACGAAATCATTGTTGATGAAAATTTAAAAACCAACATAGACGGAGTTTATGCTGCGGGTGATTCAATTCAAAAAAAATACCGCCAAATAACTACTGCGGTTGCCGACGGAACAATTGCCGCACTGAATACAATCGAATATCTAAACAAACAAAAACAAGAACCGGTAGAAGTTTAACCTTAAAATTTTTGAAGAGGCAAGTTATAACTTGTCTCTTCACCCTCATTTTTGAAAAACGTCATTCCCTCGAAATATTTGGATTTACGTCTAATTATTTTCTCTTTATTCTTGCAAATAACGACCTAAAAGTATAGTTTTCAAAATTCATTCAGTTAAAATATTCACCAAAAAGAGGATAAGATGCACGAAAAATTAATCGAATGCGTCCCGAATTTCTCCGAAGGGAGAAACATGGATATTATAAAACAGATTACCGCTGAAATAGAAAAAGTGGAAGGTGTAAAATTACTTGATGTTGATCCCGGTGCCGATATGAACAGAACGGTTGTTACATTCATTGGAAATCCGGAAGGGGTAAAAGAAGCTGCGTTCAATGCGATAAAAAAAGCATCGGAATTGATTGATATGTCGAAACATCACGGATCGCATCCGAGAATGGGTGCCACCGACGTTTGTCCGTTTGTTCCGGTAAGCGGCGTTACTACGGAAGAGTGTATCGAAATTTCAAAAGAAGTTGCAAAACGTGTGGGCGAAGAATTGAAAATTCCAGTTTACCTTTATGAAAAGTCCGCCACTTCACCCGAAAGGGAAAACTTGGCTTTTATCCGTCAAGGTGAATATGAAGCATTACCAGAAAAATTAAAGAAACCCGAATGGAAACCCGATTACGGTCCGGCTGAATTTAATCCTAAAGCCGGTGCAACAGTAATCGGTGTAAGGGAATTTTTAATTGCATACAATATTAGCTTGAACACAAGGGAAAAATTGCATGCCACGGATATCGCATTCGAATTAAGGGAAAAGGGAAGATCGGCAAGGCGCCCCGTATCGAAACCGTTTTATTACAAAGGTACGAATATCCTTAAATACAAAAAGGGTGAATATCCTTGTGGCGAATGTGACTTTATTGGTAAAACAATTCAGGAAACGATTGATCATTGTAAAAATGTTCATAATTACGATTTGACGGAGCTTCTGAAATTGAACGGAATAGATCCCGCTAAGCCCGAAGGAAAATCTGTGAAGAAACGGGGTAAGTTCAAATATTGTAAGGCGATAGGCTGGTTAGTTAAAGAATATGACCGTGCACAGATTTCAATAAATCTGACAAATTATAAAGTAACATCTATGCATCACGTAATGGAAGAAGCAAGAAAATTGGCCGCGGAAAGGGGATTGGTGGTGACCGGAAGTGAAATTGTCGGTCTCGTTCCGTATCCGGCATTGCTCGAAACCGGGAAATATTATCTGAAAAAACAAGGAAGGTCAACTGGAGTACCCATTAAAGATATTTTGGAGACAGCCGTCCAATCTCTCGGATTAAGAGATGTATCCGATTTTGTAATCGAAGAAAGGGTGCTTGGCTTACCCAAGTTCGAAAAAGATGCTTTGGTAGAGATGAAATTGAATGATTTTATCGATGAAGTATCTCGTGAATCTCCTGCTCCGGGTGGCGGATCAATTGCCGCATTGGCGGGAGCATTGGGAGCATCCCTTTCGAGCATGGTGAGTAATTTGACTGCAAACAAAAGAGGCAGTGAAAAAGTGGACGATATTCTCAATGATGCGGCGGATAAAGCCCAGGAAATTAAAAATAAATTGGTTAAAGCTATTGATGACGATACAAACGCTTTTAATGCCTTTATGGATGCAAAAAGACTTCCCGCCAAAACCGTTGAGCAAAAAGCTGAACGTGAAAAAGCCATGCTGGAAGGACTAAAACAAGCTGTTATGGTTCCATTTAATACGGCAGTTCAAAGTATGGAAGCCATAAAAATAGCCGGAACGGTAGTGGAATACGGAAATCCGAACTCAATTACAGATGTCGGGGTTGGTGCTCAAATTGCTTATACCGGTGTTAAAGGAGGAATTTATAACGTGCTGATTAATCTGAAAGATATTTCCGATGAAAATTTTGTTAAAGAAATGAAAGAAAAATGTGAAAGGTTGGAAAAAGAAGCAAAATCAGCCGTTGAGAAAGTTTTATCGAAAGTTGAAAGTAGAATAAATTAGATTGGGATTGTTAAAATTCGAATTTTAATAAACGTTTAATATGCCGGTTTATATTTACAATCCGGAAGTTCATTCACACTAAGAGAAAAACCGGTTTGGTGAATTAAATATAACCGGTAAACTGAATTTGTATAACATAATAAATAACCGTCAATATATTTAACCTTTTCCGGTTTGTGCAACGATGAGTTCAACCCTATGAATATTTACATAATTTTTTTATTTTGATTCCCAATAATTTAATTATCGTACAACTAACATTATGGCTTCGGAAACTTCAAGCAGAAAAGACGACCAACTCGAAATTGTTCTGAACGGACAAGTCACTTTTCTCGATAAGAGCAACGGTTTCGATAATTATGAATTCTTACACGATGCAACCACCGGTGTTGAAATTGAAAAAATAGATCTTACAACGGAATTTTTCGGGCATAAAATTAATCTTCCGTTTATGATTTCGAGCATGACCGGCGGTTCGGAGAAATCCACCGGAATAAATGAAAAACTTGCCGTTGTTGCATCGGAGCTGGGAATACCGATTGGAATCGGCAGCCAAAGACAAGCACTTGAAAACAACAATTATCACAATTCTTATAAAATCATCAGAAAAAATGCTTCCGATGTACCCGTTTTTGCAAATATCGGTGCAGCGGAAATTTCACTGAAATTTAATAGAGATGATATTATAAAAATTATCGATTTGGTTGAAGCTGACGGTTTGATAATTCACATTAATCCTTTACAGGAATTAATTCAGAAAGAAGGAAATCCGCAGTTCAAAGATTTCTTGCAAAATTTATCACTTATTACAGCCGAATTTGATTTTCCCGTAATTGTTAAAGAAGTCGGAGCTGGAATAAGTAAACACGCAGCGAAAAAATTGTTGGATAGCGGAGCCAGAGGAATCGACGTTGCCGGTGCCGGCGGTACAAGCTGGGCTGGTGTTGAGCTTTTACGGAAAGGTGAAGAAAAATCCGATTTTTGGGATTGGGGTTTGCCGACTTCATATTGCGTGAGAACGGTTAGCGAATTAAAAGCCGATTACAATTTTACATTAATCGGTTCGGGCGGATTAAAAAACGGATTCGACATTGCAAAAGCCATTGCACTTGGCGCAGATATTACCGCTTCGGCAAAACCTCTGTTGGATTCGTTATCAAGCAATGGTGCCGGAAGCGTAATTGATCTAATTAACGGTTGGTTCGATACGGTAAGAAAAATTATGTTTCTTACCGGTTCGCAGACTCTCTCCGAACTCGATAAAACAAAACTTATTCCGAAAAAAAATCTTCATTGAGAATGAAAAATTATCAGAAAATTTACGATAGCGAAATAAACAAATTAAACAAGCGATTCAACAAATTATTCGGTAATAAAAAACCGGAATCGTTATACGGACCGAGCCAATATATAATCGGTAGCGGCGGAAAGCGGCTTCGCCCTTTTAGCGTTATGGTTTCGGCTCTTGCAGTTGGCGGTAATTTCCGCAATGTTTATAACGCTGCCGTTGCCGTTGAGCTTTTGCACAATTTTACTTTGGTGCACGATGACATAATGGATCACGCCGATAAGCGAAGAGGTAAAACCACCGTACATATCAAATATGATTTGCCTACCGCAATATTGACCGGAGACAATTTAATTGCTTATGCGTATAAAAGTTTGCTAAAAGACTGCAAAAACGATTGTGAGAAAGTCTTCGAAAAATTCACACAAGGAATAATTGAAGTTTGCGAAGGACAAAGTTTGGACGAATTATATGAGGAAAAACAAGATGTTTCCATTGCCGATTACAAAAAAATGATACGGAAAAAAACCGCTTCTTTAATTTCAATGTGCTGTTCAATCGGTGCCAGACTTGGCGGCGGAAAAGAAAATGAAATAAAAGCATTGGAAAAATACGGTATGAATCTCGGAATGGCATTTCAAATTCAAGATGATTATCTCGACCTTTTCGGCGATGAAAAAAAATTCGGCAAAGCTCTTGGCGGGGATTTAATTGAAGGCAAAAAAACTTATTTGTTGCTCAGAGCTTTGGAAAAAGCCCGAGGCAACGAAAAGAAAAAATTGTTGAAGTTGTTACGTAACAAAGGAATCTCGAAAAACGAAATTTCATCTTATAAAAAAATATTTATAAAATTGAATGTAGCTTCCGACGCACGCAAGGAAATCGAAAGATATACCAATTTGGCTTTAAAGTCGGTGGATTTTGTAAAAAATCCGTATCCAAAAGAATTTTTATTGTGGTTCGCTAATTTTCTATTAAAAAGAAACTTCTGATGATTGAAAAAAAAGTTAAAATTATAAACAATGCCGGATTGCATACACGACCGGCGGCAACAATAGTAAAAATAGCCGCAAAATATAAAAGTGATTTCTATATTTATAAAGACGGCTTGAAAATAAACGGGAAAAGTATAATTGGAGTAATGACTTTGGCTGCTGAAAAAGGTTCGGAGCTCACATTGGTTTTCGATGGCGAAGATGAAAAAGAAGCTGCCGAAGAGATTGTAAAGTATTTTGAAGAAGGTTTCGGGGAATTATGAAAAAACCTGTTACCAAAAATATTTTAAGCGGAATTCCGGCTGCCCCGGGAATTGCAATAGGCAAAGCATATCTTTATCAAAAAGACAAAGAATACGTTGAAAAAGAAGCAATCGAAAATACAGATGCCGCGGTCGAAAGTTTAAAAGAAGCCCTTGAGAAATCGAAAAAAGAGTTGAAAAAAATTTTCGGTCTTGCTGTAGATAAAATGGGCGATAAACGCGCCGGAATTTTCGAAGCACAAATGATGATTCTTGACGATCCCGTTTTAATTAAAAATATTGTGGATCGCATTCAAACCGAAAAATTGAGTCCCGAATACATCGTTAATGATGAAATATCGAAATACCAAAAAATAATGAGCGAATCTTCCGAACCCTACATGAAAGAACGCTCGCACGATATCGAAGATATTAAAAACCGGATAATAAGGAATTTACGGAAGAAAAAATGGGTATCGAGAATTGAATCGGATGTGATTGTTGTAACCGATGTAATTACTCCGGCCGATACCGTTCTGTTTACCCGCGTAAATGTAAAAGGTTACGTAACCAACTTCGGCGGATTAACATCGCATGCGGCAATAGTTGCGCGGTCGTTAAACATACCTGCTGTTGTTGGTGTTCACGATGCAACCGAGAATATCAAAAACGGTGATATTTTGATACTCGACGGTATTCACGGAAAAGTGATAATTAATCCGGACGAAGACCAGCTTGCGGAATATAAAAAGAGAATTGAGAAGCTCAATGAACTCGATACGCAGCTTGCAAAATTGAAGAATGAACCTGCTGTTACAATAGACGGAAAAAAAATACTTTTGCAATCGAATTTGGATTTAATTGAGGAACTCGATTTCGTAGTTGAACACGGCTCGGAAGGAATCGGTCTGGTAAGAACCGAACAGATTTTCGATGTTACAAATTCCTTCCCCGATGAAGAAGAGCAATACGAAATGTATTCCAAAATTGCACAAAAACTTTATCCTGAATTTGTTGTATTTCGTACCTTCGATATCGGAGGTGATAAATATTTACCGGTAGATATTAAAGAACCCAATCCTTTTTTAGGCTGGCGCGGAATCAGATTTCTTCTCGATAACATTAATTTGCTCAAAACACAATTGCGGGCTATGCTTCGTGCTTCTGCATTCAAAAATGTAAAAATTATGTTACCTATGATAAGCTCCATCGAAGAAGTACGCAAAACAAAAGAAATTTTGGATGAGTGTAAAACCGGACTTGAACGTGAAGGGAAACAATTCGACCAAAATATCGAATTGGGTATAATGATAGAAGTACCTTCTGCTGCGGTTTTAAGCAAGGAATTTTCGGACGAAGTTGATTTCTTCAGCATCGGAACGAACGATTTGATTCAATACATCCTTGCGGTCGACAGAGGTAACGAAAATGTTTCCGAACAATATCAGGAATTTCACCCGGCTGTTGTTAAAGCACTCGATTACATCATCAAGGAAGGAAAAAAAGGTAATATTTCGGTAAGCATTTGCGGTGAAATGGCAGCAGACCTTCTGGCGGTTCCACTTTTAATCGGTTTGGGTCTAGATGCTCTAAGCGTTTCCGCTTCAACATTGCCGCGCATTAAAAAGACTATCCGTTCAATAAAATTTGAAGATGCCAAACGGCTGGCAAATCAATGTTTATCGCTGAAAACCGAAAAGGAAATTAAGGAAAAAGTTTACGCATTTTATAAAACCCACTTTACGGACGAAATAGAAAATTTATTGGAGGAATAAATTTGGAAATATCAGATTATGTAAAAAATTATGATCCGCAAAATCAATTCGATGTTCTTAAAAACTCGTTTGAACAAATAATCTACGCCGAACAGAACAAATACGATATTACAGGAATCGATAAAGAAGCAATTAAAAATATTGTGCTTACCGGTTTGGGAGGGTCGGCTATAAGCGGAGATGTATTTGCAAACATGTTCGGACGCAAACTAACTGTTCCTTTTGTCGTGAACAGAAATTACACCATGCCGGCTTTTGTAAACAAATCGTCTTTGGTTATTGCATCTTCATATTCCGGCAATACAGAAGAAACACTCTCAGCCGTTAAAGAAGCTTCCGGGAGAGAAGCGCAAGTAATTTGTGTTACTACGGGTGGCCGGTTGGAAGAGTATGCAAATGAAAAAGGTCTGACGTTAATTAAATTGCAAAAAGGATTTCAACCGCGGTTTGCTTTTTGGTTATCCATTTTTACATTGATTAAGTTCTTTGAAATGCTCAATTTTATTGGTGATCAACGGAATTTGATTAATAATGCAATTGAATTGTTAAGAACAAAAGGTGAAACCTTATCGAAAGAGGAAAATAATTTTGCGCTGAGAACGGCAAAATCGTTAATCGGCTTTATTCCCGTGATTTACAGCGCCGATACTTATTCTTCGGGAGCAGGCTTGAGATTGAAAGGGCAATTTAACGAAAATTCGAAAGTACATGCTTTTCATAACGTGATTCCGGAAATGAATCATAATGAAATTATAGGGTGGGAGGCTTTCGAAGAATCGAAATTTCCGGTTAAATTAATATTCATAACCGACAATGAGTATCATCACAGAATAAAATTAAGATTTGAAATATTAAAATCAATAATTCAAAAACTTAATATTGAAATTATTAACTTGGAAAGCCATGAGGAAGATTTTGAATTACGCATTTTGGATTTGATTTATACCGGCGATTGGATTTCATATTATTTGGCGGTATTGCGAAAACACGATCCTTCCGAAATAAATAATATCAATTATTTGAAAGAAGAGCTTGCTAAGAGGAAAACTTAAATACATTGCGGTTTTACTTATTTGTTTAACCGGCACCACGTATTCCCAATTTTATTTTTTCGGAAGGAATAAAGTTCATTACGAAAAATTTAATTGGAAAATATTAAAAACAAAACATTTTGATATTTATTATTATGACGGATTTGAAGAAATTGCGGAGATAGGAGCCAAATTTGCAGAAGATTCTTATGATGTTCTGAAGGTGAAGTTCAATCATGTTGTAACAAGAAGAATCCCTCTGATTTTTTACAATACACACATTCATTTCCAGCAAACAAACACCTTGCCAGGCTTTATACCGGAAGGGGTCGGTGGTTTTTTCGAATTTCTAAAGGGAAGAGTGGTTATTCCGTATCTTGGCTCAATTTCAAAATTCAAGCATGTAATAAGGCACGAACTCGTTCATGTTTACATGTCAAGCAAACTTTCGAATGTCATCAGAACGCACCGCGTTGTTTCCGATAGATATCCACCGTTGTGGTTTGTTGAAGGTCTGGCGGAATATTGGTCTTATTACTGGGATGCACAAGCCGAAATGGTAATGCGCGATGCGGTTCTAAATAACTTGTTTGTCCCGATAAAACAAATCAGCAAAATTTACGGCTCTTTCCTTTTATATAAAGAAGGTCAAAATTTTCTGCAATTTGTTTCCGAAACTTACGGAGAAGATAAAATTTTATTGCTGATGGAAAATTTCTGGAGATTTACAAAATTCACTGATGTTATCGAATTTACATTGGGGGAACCGATTGAAAGGATTGACGAACGGTGGACGTATTATTTGAAGAAAAAATATTATCCGTTATACGAAAAGAATTATCCGTATTCCATAAAAACCAAAAAATTGACAAGTGAAGGTTTTAACTTTTCACCGGTATATTATAAAAAAGACACTACCGATTTTATTTACTTTATCGGGAATCATACGGGGTATACTTCCATTTACGAAATGAAATATGATTCTGCTTCAAGCGAAATTGCAGAGCCCGAAGTTGTAATCGAAGGTGAAAGGGAAAAAGTGTTCGAAGCATTTCACCTTCTTCGTCCTTCCATTGCGGTTTCATCAAAAGGACTGTTGGCTTTCGTAAACAAATCCGGACCCTCCGATGTAATTAATTTCTATTCTCTGGAGAAACGGGAACTGCAGCTTACCAAGCGTTTCGAAAATTTGATTACAATCTCTTCACCGGCTTTTTCTTCCGACGGAAACAGTCTGGTGTTTTCGGCAAACGACAAAAAAGGCTTCACCGACCTTTTTATTTATTCGTTGGAAAACAAAAAATTAATAAGATTAACAAACGACTATTACGACGATACCGGACCGGTTTTCGGAAAAGGCAATGAAACTATTGTCTTTGCTTCGGATAGAACGGACGGGGAGTTTGCGCGTAAGTACAATCTTTTTGAATACGACCTTAAAACCCATCAAATCAAATATTTAACTTATTCGAATTCCAATTCCGTAAATCCGGTCTTTTCCCCCGATTTCAAAAGCCTCTATTTTGAAAACGATTTCGACGGTACAAATAATATTTGGAAACTTGTAACCGGAAAAAATGGTGAACCGTTAGGAATGAAACAGTGTACAAAGTTTTTTACAAGCGTTTTCGATTTTACATTCCTTAATGAACGGAAAGTAATTCTTTCAAGTTTTGAAAATTTCTCATTTCAATTTTATGAATTGAACTTAAATGATTTGGACACCGGTTCCCATCAAATAAAAAGATTCGATTTTACCAAAACCGGCAATAAGTGGTTGGCGGGAAAAATTAAAGTTAATCCGGCAAAACAAAAATTAAAATACGAAAGGACATATACTTTGGATTACGCGGTAAGCCAAGTAGCGGTCGATCCCGTTTACGGTTCACGCGGTGGAGCTGTGTTTGCATTAAGCGATTTGCTTGGCGACGATAAATACTACTTCCTTATTTACAATACAGCGGAAGTTCAAAGTGAAATATTGGATAATTTCAATGTAGCATTGTCGCGAATAAATACTTCGTCAAGAAGCAATTACGGTTACGGTGTTTTTCATTTCAGCGGCAGAAGATACGATTTGCGGCAGTCAGATGAATTTTTTTACGAAAGGGTTTTCGGCGGTTACTTCAGTATGATTTATCCTTTTTCAAGTTTCGACAGATTGGAAGTGTCAACATCGCTTGCAAACTCGGACAGGGATTTGATAACCGAATTACTGGCAAGAAAAGCTCTTTTGCTTTCAAATACGATTTCTTTTGTTCATGATAACTCGATTTGGGGTCCAACGGGTCCGCTCGACGGTTCCCGCTACCGGGTTCTTCTCGGTTATACTACCGACATCAAATACAATAACGCAAATTATTATTCCGTTATTGCGGATTTCCGTCAATACTTCAGGTTATCGCTTCGTTCCACACTTGCAATTAGAGCCGCAATATTTATTAATCAAGGTAAAGAAGCATACAGATATATAGCCGGCGGCAGTTGGGATTTGCGCGGATGGCCCCGCTGGTCGCTCCGGGGGAAAAAACTTTGGATTACTTCAATTGAATTGCGTTATCCTTTAATTGACCGGATTTATATAAAATTGCCTTTTCTCGGAATTAACTTTTCAAGTTTAAGAGGTGCGGTTTATTTCGATGCCGGCAATGCTTGGGACGATGTTTATACAGAAACCCTCGGAAGTCTGGGGGTTGGTGTGCGTTTCAATCTTTTGGGCGCTGTAACTTTCCGTTACGACGTCGGAAAGAAAATTGAACATAATTTTACGAAATTACAACCGGGATTGTTTTATCAATTTTTCTTCGGGTGGGATTTTTGAAAAAGCTAAGGACATTTATAATTTTTATTGCCGTTCTATCGGTTGCGGTTTCTTGCAGTAAACCTTTAATGTTTAAAAATAAAATATTCATGAATTTCAATGCCTATTCCTTCGGCAGATTTTCGCAAAGAATATTTTTCATACCGAGAACTCTTAACGATTCACTCGAGTTAAGTTGGTCGGCTGAAACCCACGGCAGCTATTCAAATACTTCTTTTATTGCGTCCGACAGTGTTTTATATGTTGGGGATTTGTCCGGTAGAATAACCGCTTTTAACTTGTTTAACGGAAAAGAAATAGGTGTAATTAAAAACAAAGGCGAAATAAAAATCGCTCCGGTTGTAAAAGGGAAAACAATAATATTCGTTCTTAACGAATTGAAAGAAGGAATTTTTACAATTCATTTTTATGATTTACGGACCGGTAAGGAAACCGTTAAAGAATTCCCCGGTAGCTGTGGAAATGAAATGTTGGTTTATAATAAAAAACTTTATGTATTGACCGATAACGGTGTTCTTCACCAATTCGGTTTCGACGGTAAAAAAAATTGGGAGGTTAACACAAATATATTTACCGCTTGTTCACCGGCAGGTCAACAAAATGCCATTTGGTGGGGAAACGGCGAAGGTGAAATTATCGGTGTGAATAAGAAAGGGGAAATAATCTACAGGGCAAAACATGCTTCCGGTTTCGAAGGAGGTATCTCGGTAAGGGATGTTTATTTGTTTGCGTCCACTGAAAACGGTACGGTTATTAAGTTCGATTTGGTAAAAAAGCAAATTGCTTGGCGGTTCGAAACGAACGGAAAAATCAAAAACTTCATTGTGTTTAACGATAAAAAATTATTCGCCGGAAATTTAAACGGCACCGTGTATTGCTTGAATATTAATGACGGAAAACCCGTTTGGAAAACGGAGACCGGCGGGCTAATAAATTCCACACCGCTCTTGTTCAGAAATTTACTTGTTCAACCGGATCTTTTCAAAAAAGTGGATTTGATAACCGTTGATGACGGTAAAATAGTTAAAACTATTAAATTTGAAAATAGAGTTAAAACCAGTCCGGTTTACACGGGCAATATGATTTTTTTCGGAACGGACTACGGTGAAATTTTTGCTTACAAAATTTCGACAAAATGAAACCGGTATTTAATTTCATATTGATTTTTTTGATTACAATTCCGGCTTTTGCCGGAGACGGGAAAACAGGTTTAACAATTAAAACCAACCGGGATGCCGTAATTATTTTCGATGGGAAAGTATTTTGCGGGAAAAAACTTTTTGTCAATGTTGAAAAGGGAATTCACATAGTTAAAATTAAAAACAACTTGCGCTTGTGGGATTTCGATACCATTATCGATACGTTGAAAATAGATGGTAGTGTGAATGAAATAAATAAAGAATATTTTTTATCCGTGCCGGTTTTTCTTCAAACCGTTCCCGATGATGCCCTTGTATTTGCCGGTCGGAAGCCAATCGGTTATACGCCTCTGTATCTTCCCGGTGGTTTACGGAAAGTTAAATTAATTAAAAACAATTTTGAAAAGACAATCCGTTTGAACAAAAAGAAAATATTTTTGAATTTGGGAATTCCGGTGAATAAAGTTGAAGAAACAAATTTCACCGATGATGTTTGGTTCAAAGTATTGCTAGGCGGAATTGTAGGGTTCGGCGCAACTTCGGCATATTTTAAATTAAAAGCGGATGAGTATTACGACCGTTATTTGAAAACAAAGGACGAAACATTTTTGAATAAAACCAACAATTACGATTTAATAAGTGGAATAGCATTGGGTGTACTTCAAATAAACTTCGGAATTTTAATTTATCATTTCCTCATCGAATAAGTTAATGTGCCTCTAGCCAATTGCCGCCAATTCCGGTATCAACAACAACCGGTACGGAAAGTGGCAGAGCCGTTTCCATTAAATTTTTAATTACCGGCATCAACAATTCCAATTCGTCTTTGTACGCATCGAAAAGAAGTTCGTCGTGCACTTGCAAAACCATACGGGTTTTGGCTTTTCTTTTCTCCAACTCTTTATGAATTTTAATCATCGCAAGTTTAATCATATCGGCTGCAGTACCTTGGATAGGCATATTAACGGCTACCCGTTCCTCAAATTGACGCACGGTGTAATTTTTACTGTTTATGTTTTTCAAATATCTTCTTCTTCCAAGAATGGTTTCGGCATAACCGAGAGCCTTAGCTTTCGCAATACTTTCGTCGATGAAATTTTTCACACTCTTGAATGTACGGAAATAAGTATCAATAATTTCTTTTGCATGCGTTTGCGAAATTCCGAGTCTGCTTTTTAATCCGAAAGGACCTAAACCGTATAAAATTCCGAAATTAACCTCTTTTGCTTTCCGGCGCATATCGTCTGTAACTTCTTCGGGAGAAACCATAAACACTTTTGCCGCCGTGCTGCGGTGAATGTCTTCACCGTTACGGAAAGCCTCAATTAGCGATTCATCTTTTGAAAGATGTGCCAATATTCTCAATTCTATTTGACTGTAATCTGCACTGAGAATAACGTAATTTTCATCAGTCGGCACAAATGCTTTTCTGATTTCCTTGCCCATTTCACTACGGATTGGAATATTCTGCAAATTCGGATCGATGCTCGAAAGTCTTCCGGTTGAAGCAATGGTTTGATTAAACGTGGTATGAATTCTGTTTGTTTCCGGATCGGCAAGTTTCGGCAGCGCATCGGTATAAGTCGATTTCAATTTGCTGACCGTCCGGTAATTCAAAAGGTAATCGATAATGTCATGCTCTCCCCGCATTGCTTCCAACGTGCGTGCATCGGTTGAAAATCCCGTTTTTGTTTTTCTTACTGGTTGCAATTTCAGCTTTTCAAACAGAATGTACTGAAGTTGTTTGGTTGAATTAATATTGAATTGTTCGCCGGCAAGATTAAAAATCCGTTCCGCATAACTGTCCATTAGCGTTTGCAGTTCTTTACTAAGCTCCCGTAGAAATTCTGGGTCTATCTTTATTCCGGTCCGTTCCATATTTTCAAGAACTTCCACAAGAGGGAATTCCACATCGTAAGCCACTTTGCGAAGTTTGTGTTTGGTTAACTCTTCATCCAGAATATGATAAAGACGGTAAGTGATATCCGCATCCTCACATGAGTAGTCGGAAAGTTGTTTTACATCAACTTCAAATATTTTAATTGCATCTTTTTTCTTCCCGATTAAATTTGTGAGAGGAATGGGCGAGTAGTTCAAGTATTTTTTTGAGAGTGCATCCATGTTATGTTTTTGGTCCGGATCGAGCACATAACTGGCAAGCATCGTATCGAAGTAAAAATTCTTAACATCCATTCCGTTTGTTCTCAATACGGCAATGTCGAATTTTCCGTTTTGACAAATCTTTTTGATTTTTTTGTTTTTGAATACCGGTGAAAATATTTTCACGAAATCTTCCAACGGCAACCGGTCGTTTACCTCTTGCGAGAAAAATCCGGCACCGGTAGTTTCGGGATTAACGGCAACAAAATATCCCGTCGATGGTTTCAAGCTGAAGGCAACGCCTGCAAGATTGGCTTTAAGAGGATTAAGCGAATCGGTTTCCGTATCGAAAACGAACTCTTTGCATTCTTTAAGTTTGGCAGCCAGTTCCTTCGCTTTTCCAGCCGTTACAATTAATTCGTACTTCACTTTCGATTTATCGAAAACCGTATTTTCCTTATCAACTGTATGTTCGCTGCCGTCACCGGAAATTTCCATGTTGAAAATTTTATAAACGCGCGGGAGTAATTTTTTGAAATCCAACTCGTTGAAAATTTCTTTAATTTTATCGAAATCCGGTTTACGTAATTTGGCTTCTTCCAAATTTATTTCCAGAGGAACGTCGGTATGAATGGTGGCAAGTTCTTTCGAGAGGAAAGCGTTCTCTTTGTTTTCCAACAATTTTTTCTTGATGCTTTCCCTCTCTATTTCATCAAGGTTTTCATACAGATTTTCCACGGAACCGAATTTTTGGATAAGCGGAGTGGCAGTTTTAGGTCCTATTCCCGCAACACCGGGTATGTCATCGGAGCTGTCACCGACCAAAGCCAAAAAATCAATCATTTGTTCCGGTTCAAATCCGTAATTTTTCAATACGGCATCTCTGTCGATTATCATCAAATTGTCTGCGGTTTTACCGGGCTTAATAATTTTAACATGATCGTTTACTATTTGAACGAAATCTTTATCCGGTGTAATTGCAAAAGATTCCAACCCCATTTTCGCAGCTTTTTTTACAGCGGTTCCAATTATATCGTCGGCTTCGTACTTCGGTAAAATATAAGTTTTGATATTAAAAGCATCAACAATTTGTTTAATACGTTCAATTTGCGGAATCATGTCTTCGGGCATTTCGGCTCTGCTCGATTTATAATTTTCGTATCGGTCGTGCCGGAATGTTTTTTCTTTCGAATCGAACGCAACAGCAATGTAATCGGGTTGTGTATCTTCTATTATTTTTAAAAGTTGAACAACAAAACCGTAAACTGCTGAAGTCGGCTCTCCCTTGGTTGAATGAAGCGGGCGTGATATAAAAGCGTAATATGCTTTATATGCAAGCGACATTGCATCAATTATAACAAATTTACCTTTCTTTTTCGTCATTTTATTACCTTTGTAAAATAGAATTTTCAAAAATAAGATTTACACACGAAAATAAATATTGTTTAACCAAATAACCAACAGAACGGATATGAAAATATACAAATTTGTTTTTCTATTGTTATTTATTCTTAACACCGCTTGCGCAAATCAAAATTCTTCAAAAACACTTTTTGTTGCAAACTGGAATGTGGAAAATCTTTTCGATACGGTTGACGATCCGGGAAAAGCTGATGAAGAATTTCTGCCCGGTAGCCCGAGAAGGTGGACGGAAAACAGATTGGAAGTGAAACTTAATCATCTGGCAAAAGTAATAAAATTCATGAACGATTTTGAAGGTCCGGATATTTTAGGTTTGGAAGAAGTGGAACATAAATCTTTATTGAACAGACTTATCAATTCTTACTTGAATGAAAAAAATTATCAAGCAGTTGAATTTGAGTCGCCCGACAAAAGGGGAATCGATTGTGCTTTGATTTACAATGCACGTAAATTAAAATTAATTGCATCGGAGCCGGTAAAAATCGATTTGCCGGGCGGCAAAACAACACGGGATATTTTGCATGCCGAATTTTTGCTTAACGGTAAAATCAAACTGCATGTTTTTGTAAATCACTGGCCCTCGCGAAGGGAAGGCTTGAAAAAAACCGAACCGAAAAGAATTGCAGCCGCAACGGTTCTGAAAAAAAATATTGAAAAAATATTAAGTGCAAATAAAAATTCTAAAATATTCATACTCGGCGATTTCAACGATCTTCCCTCAAATATTTCAATAAGTAAAGTTCTTGGAGCCAAACCTTTTTATTGTAAAAATGAATCCGCAACAACGGACACCGGACTGTACAATCTTTCGTATGAACTTTTTCAACAAGGAAAAGGAACGTATAAATACAAAACTCATTGGAATATGTTGGATCAAATAATAGTAAGCGGAAGTATAATTAAAAACGGGGAAATACGGTATGAATGTAATTCGTTTCAAATAATAAAACCAGTATATATGATAACAAAATCGTCAAGGCACAAAGGCAAACCCAAACCGACTTACGGCGGAAGAAAATATTTAGGTGGTTTCGCCGATCATTTTCCCGTTGGTGCAAAATTTATTTTCTAACAAATATATACTTTTTTATTTTAGAAGAATTTTCGTATTTTAGCAACCAATCAGATTTGATTACGCCTTAAGCAAAAATGCCCGGGCAGAATAATTAAATTTACTTATTGACTTTTTTTTATTAAATCCTTAATCTTACTCAGTTTATTTTTACGATTAAAGGAAACAATTAATTACAATAAATTCATCGGAGGATATTTCAAATGCAATTATTAGCAATTCTGGGATTTATTTATGAAGTTATTGCTCAAGTAGAATCTAACAGCGGAGGAGCATTAAGTTACTTGCAGGAAAAATTTGTTCAAGGCGGCGGGTTCATGTGGCCTATTCTTTTCTGTTTGATTTTGGGTCTTGCTTTCTCTATTGAAAGATTCTGGACATTATCAAGAGCAAGTGTAAATACAAAAAAGTTCATCGTTCAAGTTAAAGATGCACTTAAAAACGGTGGTATTCCGGAAGCAATTAAATTATGCGAAAACTCGAGAGGTTCCATCGCTTCCGTATTCCATGCCGGACTTTTGAGAGCCGATGAAGGTATCGAAGCGGCGGAAAAAGCCATTATGGCTTACGGGGCAATCGAAATGAGTTTCTTGGAAAGAGGACTTGTTTGGATTTCCTTGTTTATCAGCTTGGCACCGATGCTCGGATTTACCGGAACGGTTCAAGGTATGATTGTTGCCTTCGAAGATATTGCCTCGGCTAACCAAATGTCGCCCGCTATTGTTGCAAACGGTATTTCAATAGCGATGTTAACCACGTTGTTCGGTCTAATCGTTGCTATGATTCTTCAATTCTTTTACAATTATTTTGTTGCCAAAATCGATAAACTTGTTGGCGATATGGAAGAAAGCTCGATTGAACTTATCGATACTTTGTATGAATTGCAAAAAAACAAATAATTTATTAAAAGTCACGAGTTGGTAACATGATACATTTAAAAAGAAGAAAAAGAGAAGGTGCAGGCGAATTTTCAACGGCTTCAATGGCAGATATCACTTTTTTGCTGTTGCTGTTCTTCCTTGTATCGACCGTTATTGACGTTGATACGGGTATCGGTCTTACCTTGCCGGAATATATTCCGCCGGAAGAACAAGAACTTGCACCTCTTTCAAAAGATAGATTGGCAGCCTTGCTCATCAATGAAAACGGGGATGTTTTGCTTAACGGTGAAATAATCGCTATTCCTCAAATTCAAGACAATTTGATTGAGAGAATTAAGAGCAAGATTGATTTGCCGAAAAACAAAAAGCTTGTTGTTTCGATTAAAACGGATAGAAAAACGAATTATAATCTTTATATACAAGCTCTCGATGAGGTGAAAAGCGCTTATTTCAAAGTCCGCGAAGAATATGCCCTCAGCCATTGGGGGAAAAAGGTTAAAGATTTAACGGATGATCAAATTAAAGAACTGCGTGAAAAAATTCCTATTATAATTTCTATTGCCGAACCTGAGCAAGTAAAATAGTTATTTGAGGTATTAATGAAATTTCAAAAGAAAAGAGCAGCTACTAAACAAGGTATTCCGACTTCTTCAATGCCGGATATCATCTTTATGCTATTGTTGTTTTTCATGGTTGCTACCACCCTGAGGGAACAGGAAGTATATGTTTCTTTTACTTTGCCCGAAGCGAAAGCAATCGAAAAAATCGAGAACAAAAGATTGATATCCTACATTTATGTCGGTAAAAACGGTAGAATTCAAATTGACGACGCTATCGTTCAATTGAAAGATATTCAAGATATTATGTATAAGAAAAGAGTTGCCTTACCCAATGTGATCGTTTCACTAAGAATTGACAAGAATACTAATATGGGTTTGGTTACCGATATTCAGCAAGCGTTGAGAAAAGCGGATGCCAGAAGAATAAATTATTCAGCCAGAATGAAAGAATAATAACTTATTTGGAATAATTTCAAGCAGGTTATTATTTTTAGTAACCTGCTTTTTTTATTTATGCGAGGATAAAAAATGAATTTGAAAGAGAAAATAAACGAGGATTTAAAATCCGCATTAAAAGAAAAGGATAAGGTTAAACTCGAAACCATCCGTTCGATAAGAGCTTTAATTCTTGAATTTGAAAAAAGCGGAAAAGACAAAGAATTGAAACCTGAAGATGAAATAAACTTACTCTCCACCGCCGCCAAAAAACGTAAAGAAGCAATTGAGCAATACAAAAACGCCGGAAGGGAAGACCTTGCCGCAAAGGAAGAAGCGGAACTGAAAATAATTCAGACTTATCTTCCCGAGCAATTATCCGTGGAAGAACTTGAGGAAAAAATAAAAGAACTTGCATCGGAAATAGGAGCGAAAGATAAATCCGATTTTCCAAAATTAATGCCTCAAGCAATTAAAAAATTTAAAGGGCAAGCCGACGGAAAAACAATTAAAGAAATTGTGGAGAAGGTTTTGTCATAATGAATTATATTGATTATACATTACTCGGCGTTTTATTAACCGGATTCATTTTAGGATACAAAGACGGAATCGTAAGAAAAATTATTGGGGTGGCGGGTTTTGTTATAGGAATTTATCTCGCCGTTAAACTTTCCGGACCCGCCAGCGTGTTTTTGACCCCGGTTTTTAACAACGAACAATATCTTGCTCAAATTATCGGCGGTTTGATAATTTTCCTCGGAATAATTTTGCTGTCTTCGGTACTTAAAAGAATTTTACATCCTGCAGACAAGGTAAATAATTTCATAAACCAGTTAATCGGCGGAATTGCCGGAGCTCTGCAAATACTAATCTTTGCCAGTTTATTTCTGCTTTTTTTGAATGTTTTTGAATTTCCCTCCGAAAAAGATAGAAAAGAATCGGTTCTTTATTCAAGTGTTTATTCCGTTGTTCCTTCTATAATCGATTTTATCTTAGGCAAAGGTGTCGATGCCAACAGTTTCATTAACGATTATATTGAAAGTGCCGGCAGTTCAGATTCTCTGAAGTCCGTCGATTCAACAAAAACTCCGGCCGAATAATCCGATATGATTTCACAAGAATCACTTGAGAAACTTGAATACCGCAAAATTCTAAATTACATTTCCACATTCTCGGCAACCGAACAAGGGAAGGAGGAAATCCGGACATTAACACCTTTGAATTCCTTGCAATTAATCATCGAAGAGGGCAAACTTGTATCCGAAGCAAAAGAGATTTTAATTGAAAAAGATTACCCGCCCTTTGTGTACTTACCCGATTTATCGGACGTTTTAAGCAAAAGCCGGATCGAAGGAATAATTCTTCATGTTAAAGATATTAGAAATGTTGCCAAATTAGCCGGAAATTCGAGGCAGCTCAGAACTTTTTTCCGTGATTTACAAGAAAGTGGTATCAAATCAAAGTACGCTGGCAGGTTATTTGTCGATAAGGTTTTCGAAAAGCACTTGAATTCAGTATTTAGTCCCACCGGGGAAATCGTCGATTCGGCAAGCAAGGAATTGACTTCGATAAGGCGGGAAATAAGGGAAAAAGAAGATTTGCTTAAAAAAACGGTGGGGAAAATACTAAAAAAATTAAGCGATTCATACTTGGTACGCGAAGAATATGTAACGCAAAGAGACGGGAGAATCGTGCTCCCGATTAAAGCGGAGCACAAACGGCATGTGAAAGGCTTTATTCATTCCGAATCGGCAACCGGTCAAACCGTTTACATAGAACCGGAAGAAACTTTGGAGTTGAACAATGAAATATTAACGTTGAAATTTGCCGAAAAAAGGGAAATAGAGAGAATATTAAAAAGATTGACTCAGCTCATCGGAGCAAGGAGCATGGAATTATCGGAAACATTGCAAATTATTACCAAACTGGATTCTCTTTTTGCCAAAGCACGCTATTCCCTCGAAATTATAGGAAGTTTTCCTGCGTTTAATAACTCAAAACCGTTAAAAATAATTCAAGGCTACCATCCGATTTTGAAAAAGAGATTGGGACACGAAAAAACCGTTCCCTTGAATTTGGAAATAGGGAAAGATAAAATAATTGTAATTACGGGTCCGAATGCCGGTGGTAAAACGGTTGTGCTGAAAACGGTAGGTTTACTTGTTGCTCTTGCACAATCCGGCATTCACATTCCGGTACATCCCGATTCAAATCTTCATTTCTTTAACAAAATTTTCATCGATATTGGCGATGAGCAGTCTATTGAAAACGATCTGAGTACTTTTAGTTCACATCTTTCAAATTTAAATTACATTGTTAATAATGCAACACCCGACTCTTTAATTCTTTTGGATGAAATTGGAACCGGTACCGATCCGGCCGAAGGCTCTGCGCTTGCTACTGCTATTTTATTGCGTTTACTGGAAATTGGTGCTACGGTTCTTGCTACAACACACCACGGAAATTTGAAAATGCTTGCCACCGCATTTGAGGGAATACAAAACGCTTCGATGAAATTCGATACGGAACGATTAATACCGACGTACGAATTTTATCAGGGTTTGCCCGGTTCAAGCTATGCTTTCGAAGTTGCAAGAAAGATTGGATTGGATAATAAGATTATTACCGAAGCAAAAAAACATTTGGACGTTAACAAAGACAAGTTGGAAAATTTCCTTGTAGAGATAGAAAAAAAATCGAATGAACTTACACGGAAATTAAGAAATATGGAATTGGAAAATACGAGATTGAAGGGGCTTGCCAATTTGTATCAAAATAAAATTGAAGACTTAAAGAAAAAGCAAAAAGAAATTTTATTGAAAACGGAAGCAAAAGCGGAAAGTTTTTTGGATGAAATTAACAAAAGTTTCGAAAAAACGGTTAAACGTATCAGAGAAACATCAGCCGATTCCAAAGTAATAAAAGAAGAAAAACAAAAAATTCTAAAATTAAAAGAAAAAAAAGAAAAATATTTTACGGTTGAAGAACCCCGGCAAGAAACCGGGCAAAACTTTAAGGTGGGTGATTATGTACGGATTAAAGATTCCGCCACAACCGGTGAAATTATTGAACTGGATGATAATAAAAATATCGCCGTAATTGTATCCGGAAATCTGAAATTGAAGGTCAAGTTAAAAAGTCTGCTACACGAAAGCAAAACCGGCAAAGAGAATTTTGTAAAAAGTGCAAAATACTCGCCTTCAGTTGAAACTCTGAGATTGGATATCCGCGGTAAAAAGCCGGAAGAAATAGAGCACAAACTTTTGAATTATCTCGATAACGCCTACGCATCGAATCTTGAACGTGTTGAAATACTTCACGGAAAAGGCACCGGAGTATTAAAGCAATTTGTGAAAAACACCCTCGAAAATCATCCCAAAGTGAAAAAATTCTATTTTGCAGATATTGAAAGCGGTGGCGATGGTGTGACCGTCGTGGAATTTGAGGATTAAAGAAACCGCTTTTACAATTTGCGTATTTTCTTACTATATATTATTTTGAAAAATACTTATTGTGCAATTATTTTATTGGATAAAATTATTCCGGTTAAATTTTACGAGAATGCAGAGAATTAAAAAAATTTTAATTGTAAATCGCGGTGAAATTGCCGTAAGAATTATTTCTGCTTGCCGGGAATTGGGAATAACAAGCGCAACGGTTTATTCCGAAGCCGATACTACATCTCTTCACACCAGGCTATCCGATGAAACATACTTAATAGGTCCGGCGCCGGCGGCTGAATCTTACCTTAACATAAATAAAATAATTCGCCTTGCGAAAGAAATTGACGCCGATGCAATTCATCCGGGATATGGATTTTTATCTGAAAATCCGGAATTTATTAAAGCGGTTGAAGATGCGGGAATTATTTTTATCGGTCCGTCATCGAAATCCGTTGAATTGATGGGTAATAAAACCGCCGCCCGTGAATTGATGCAAATGAATAACGTGCCGATTGTTCCTGGTACTACGAAAAGAATTGAAAGTGTGGAGGAAGCTATTGCCTCGGCAAAGGAAATCGGTTTCCCCGTTATGTTGAAAGCCGCTGCCGGTGGCGGTGGGAAAGGGATGAGACTCGTTCACTCCGAAAACGATTTGGCCGGTTCGCTTGAACGGGCTCAAAACGAATCACTCAAAGCATTCGGCAGTTCCGAAATTTATATGGAAAAATTCATTGAAAATCCGAAACATATCGAAGTGCAAATTCTTGGAGATAAACACGGAAATTATATCCATCTTTTCGAAAGGGAATGTTCCATTCAACGAAGGCACCAAAAGGTTGTGGAAGAATCGCCTTCAACTTTCCTCGATGGTGAGGTGAGACGGAAAATTACGGAAGCCGCAATCAATGCAGCAAAGGCTTGCGAATATTATAATGCCGGCACAATCGAATTTTTAATGGATAAAGATCACAATTTTTATTTTTTGGAAATGAATACCAGACTTCAAGTAGAACACCCGGTAACCGAATTGATAACCGGTGTGGATTTGGTTAAAGAACAAATTAATATTGCCGGAGATAATGAGCTTTCCTACAAACAGCGTGATATAAAAATGCACGGGCACGCAATTGAGTGCCGTGTTTATGCAGAAGACATTGAAAACAACTTTGCACCTTCAACCGGAAAAATCAAGTATCACTCTTTGCCTGCCGGTCCGGGAATCCGTGTGGACCGGGGAATCGACTTCGAATCGGAAGTTCCAATCTATTACGATCCGCTTCTTTCCAAAGTTATAACTTGGGGAAGTACACGCAGTGAAGCAATCGAGAGAATGAAAAAAGCTTTATCCGAATACAAAATAGTCGGCGTAACAACAAACGTTGAATTGTTTAATTGGATTCTTAACCACAAAACTTTTTTGGAAGGGACTTTTGACAATAACTTTCTTGATAAAGAATTTTTACCGTTGGTTGAAAACGGAAAATTTAAAACCGGAACTTCCGGAGTGAATAACGAAATAGCCGCACTGGCAGCTGTAATAATTTCGGAAAAGGAAAAGCAACATATTTTAACTGATATGAAAATTAACGGTAGGAACAATTGGGTAACTGCAAGATATGAATGAATATGTTGTAACAACCGGTGATTCGAAGAAAAAGATAAAAATCCTTTCCACCGGGGAAGCGGTAATTGACGGTAAAACAGTCCATTACGAAGTTGTGAAATTAAATAATAATACTTTATATCTACGGACCGGAAATAAGTTACATGAAATTATTTATGAGAAAACCACAGGAAACAATTATTTCATTTATGTAAATGGACAAAAAATAAAAACCACAGTGCGAACGGAACTTGAAGAAAAAGTAAACGAACTTCTTGAAAGAAAAAAAGACGGAGTGGAGGAATCGGAAATTACAGCTCCTATGCCGGGTTTGCTGCTTAAAATATTAAAGAAAGAAGGAGAGGAAGTTTCTGCCGGAGAACCCGTTGCTATTCTGGAAGCCATGAAAATGGAAAATGAAATCAGAGCACAATTAAACGGTAAAATAGGTAAGATTTATATCCGTGAAGGTCAATCCGTTGATAAAGGAGAATTAATACTTAAAATAAATTAATTTTATTATTTCAACAAATATAGGAGGATTCGTGTTAAAGAAAATTAACGTTACAATCTTCGGAATTCTATTTGCTGCAACTCAATTGTTTGCAAGCGGATTCCAAATTAATGAACACGGCGCACGAGCGATGGCGCTTGGCGGTGCATTCACCGGTTTGGCAAACGACCCTTCGGCTGTTTATTTTAACCCCGCCGGAATTACTCAATTAAACGGAACACACGTTATGGGCGGAGTTACATTAATTATTCCCAAGTCAACTTTCCGCGGTCCCAGTCCTTCAGTTACCGAATGGGAACTGGAAAAACAAATATTCAATCCGATCAATTTTTATGTCACTCACCAATTGTCCGAAAAATTACATTTCGGCTTTAGCGTTAACAATCCGTATGGTCTGGGAACCAAATGGCCGAGTGATTGGGTCGGAAAATATATGGCTGTTGAAACGGAAATTAAAACTTTCTACTTCAATGCAGTTGCCGCTTACGAGGTATCCAAAGAATTTTCTTTGGGATTCGGTTTCACTTATGCATACGGTGATGTTCTAATTTCCCGGATGCAAAATTTGAGCCCGTTTAAGGCGGAAGCCGAAATTAATTTGGAAGGAAACGGTAGCGGAGCAGGATTTAATTTCGGATTATTATTCAAACCGAGTAAGAACTTTTCAATAGGTGCGGCTTATAAAAGCAGGGTACATTTCAATTTTAAAGGCGATGCCACAGCATCTGCACCGAAACAATTTAACGGATTATTACCTACGGGCAAAATTGAAGCACCGTTAACCGCTCCGGATATATTGTCGGTTGGTATTGGTGCTAAAGCCGGCGAAAATTTGACTTTCTCTGCAGATTTTCAATATACAATGTGGTCAACATACGACAAATTGGAAATTACATTCAAAGATTTTATCGATGACGAAACCGGTAAACCGCTTGTTTCCACATCCGTAAGGGATTATGACAACAGCTATATCGGCCGTTTTGGCGCCGAATACAAAGCAAGCGATATGTTTTCGTTACGTGCAGGATTTTTGTATGATAAAAATCCTGTCAAAGATGAAAGAGTTGATCCTACATTGCCCGATGCCGATAGATTAGGGTTTAATGCCGGCGTTGGAATTAAATTGGCAGATAATCTTTCCCTCGATTTGGCGTATTTATTCTTAAGATTCAGTGAAAGAAAAATCGAAAATTCACTCGAAAGTTACAGCGGAATTGAAAACAGTATAGCTCCGATGAACGGAGTTTATAATTCCGTGGCTCATCTGTTTGCCGTAAATTTATCGGTTAATTTATAAAAGGAGGGAAAAGAAAATTATGAAAAAATTAAATAAATATTTGGTATTTACTTTCTTAATCGTTGCTCTCGCTCTTTGGAGTTGCGAAGACAGAACGGATTTAACCGGACCGGCTGCTCCTTCGTTGGGTAATGCCGATTTTTCAACCTTCGTTACTTTGGGGAACAGTTTAACTGCAGGTTACCAAAGTGGTGCACTTTATGAAAGTTCACAAGAATATTCTATTGGAAACATGATTGCAAAACAAGTCGGCGCAACATTCGAACAACCGTTAATTTCCGATCCTGGTGTACCGGGAAGAATTGAAGTAAAATCGATTGCGCCTTTCGAAACCGTTACCAATACTACATTAGGTCAACCGGTTAACACTAATTACCCGAAACCGTACAACAACCTGGGTGTTCCCGGAGCTTGGTTGGCAGATGTTTTACAAGCAACGGATGCCGCTTCCAGTATTCCAGGCGACAATATATTTTTCGATATAATTTTAAGAGGACAAGGCACTCAACTCCAGCAAGCGCTTTCGCTTAAACCTACGTTAATGACCTTGTGGATTGGAAATAATGATATTCTGGGATATGCCACAAGAGGCGGAACGGTACCGCATACACCAACAGACGTGTTTGCACAAGTTTACGGTCAATTGGCCGGAGCAATAGCTTCGCAATCAAGTGCCAAAGTTGTTGTGGCAAATCTTCCTGATGTCAGCGCTATTCCGTATTTTACCACAGTTGGTCCCGGTGTGGCAAAGGCAATAAAACCTGCCGTCGATGCCGGTCTTGCTTTCGGAATATTTTATAACACTAACGGTCAAGTAGGTCCGGCTTCACAAACCAGTGTTGCCACTGTCGATGCTTTGCTTAAAGGAGATGTATTATTAACTTTAACTTTAAGTGCATACGGATACACCGATTTAATCGGCAAACCTACCGGAAAATTTTATACGGATAACGGAATTGATCCGGCTTTGGTTGGTGTTGATACTACACAACCGTTCGGTTTACATCCGTTGAATCCGATTCCCGATGCATTTGTTTTGGATCCGGCCGAAATTCAAGAAGTGAAATCCACAATTTCAAGCTACAACCAAACAATTGCAAATACGGCTGCATCTTTCGGATGGCCCGTGGTTGATATCAATTCCTTTTTCAACAATGTTGCTGCGAAAGGTTATGTATCGGACGGAATTAAATTCACAACGGAATACGTAACCGGCGGCATATTCAGTCTCGATGGCGTTCATCCGACAAGTCAAGGGTACGCCGTTGTTGCCAATTTGTTCATCGATAAAATTAACCAAACATTCGGTGCGAAAATTCCGCACATAAATGTTTCAACAATTCCAGGCAGTTTGGTTCTCGCGAAAGTAGCTTTCAATAAATACGGATTACCGAAACTGGATAAAAATGCTTTTGCAAATTTTCCTTTTTAATTAATTAACACCGTCCCGGTTTTAAGCCGGGGCGGTTACTTGTTTTATGAGATTGATGATAATTACATATTTAGTCATTTTTCTTCTTTCCGGATGTGCGGCTGTAAAACAGCAATCGGCCGGAAATGAAACGGAAGGGAAAGAAGATGTTTATGTATTCGATGATGTAACAAATATCGATACAGTTGCGGTTGAAAACATTCCGGTTCAAGATTCGACTGAAGCAGTTTACGGTAAAAATTTATCTGCACCGGACGAAACGGACCCGGTGAAAACCGCAAAAAATTTAAATCCGCCAGAAAGTAAGTTTTCCGTCCAGCTCGGAGCGTTTTCATCATTGGAAAATGCAAATAATTTTGTGAACGATATTCAATCGCAGTTCGATTTTCCTCTGGAAATTTTTTTCAACGAGAAAGTGAATTTGTACACGGTAAGAACAAAAACTTTCGACACCAGGGAAGAAGCGGAACAATTAAGAGACAAATTAAGAAAAACCAAAAAATTTTCCGATGCGTTTATCGTTACGGAATAAAACGGTAAACGATTACCACCCGAATTTTTCATGATAAAAAAACACTTGCAAATTATTTTTTTATTCATAAATTTAATTTCAATAAAAAACAAAATACCTTAGTGAGGGAAAAATGGCTTTTTCATTAAACAAAGTAATGTTAATCGGTAATTTGGGGCAAGATGCCGAACACCGGTTCACAACAAATAACACGGAAGTTACATCTTTTTCCGTTGCAACAACACACAGCTACAAGAACAGGGAAGGCAATTGGGTGAACGAAACCACATGGCATAATGTGGTTGCTTTCGGTTTATCCGATTTTTATAAAAACGTGTTGAAAAAAGGCAAAAAAGTTTATGTTGAAGGGAGAATAAGCAAGCGCGATTACGAAAATAAAGACGGGCAAAAAATATACGTTACCGAAATAATTGCAGATAGAAACGGGATTATTCCACTGGACAGCCGTGATGACGGTTATCAAAGCAGCGCCGCTGCTCCGGATGAACCGGTTGATTCTCCTACGCCGGAAGATGACGACTTGCCGTTTTAATTGATTTGTATAACAACTGGGACTTGAACTCTATTTGGATACTGATTGGTATTCCCATATCTTGATTTTAATCGGACTCCTTTCACTCTCGGCATTATTTTCAGGCTCCGAAGTAGCTTTATTTTCTCTGAATTCGAAAAAGCTTGAAGAAACCGGGAACAAGAGAAGTTTTACGGTAAGATATATCCTTAAACTCTTAAACCAACCGAAAAAATTGTTGGTATCCATTCTAATCGGAAATACAATCACTAACGTAGCGGCATCCATTATTTCGGTCTCGCTTGCATTAAAAGTTGCCGAAGTGTACGGTTATCAAAAAGATTTTGTATTGGTGGTTCAAATTATCGTCCTTACAATTTTAATTCTCCTTTTTGCCGAAGTTACCCCGAAAGTTTGGGCGTCTAAAAATCCGTTGCGATTTGCAAAATTTGCCGTGCTCCCGATTTATTGGACAAATTTCCTGCTTTCACCCGTTTCAAAATTTCTAAGTGAAACGCTTAAGTTTTTTGCCGAATCGCTTAGTTACGATAAGAAAAAATCTGCTTTATCTACCGAAGATTTTGTTCAACTGGCAGATATCGGCGTGGAAAAGGGAATGATTGAAGAAGAGGAACAAGAATTAATTCAAGGTGTCGTTTCTTTCAGAACCATTACTGTCCAAGAAATAATGACTCCACGGGTTGATATTGTCGCGGTTTCCGTCGATACTACCTTCGATCAATTGTTGGATATTATAACCGAATCCGGACACAGCCGCCTCCCGCTTTATGAAAAATCTTTGGATAACATTCTCGGGATAATTTACGCAAAAGATTTGCTGCCATACATTGCCGATGAAAAGCTCCGTGTAAACTTTTCACTTAAAAAGATTGCACGTGAATGCTTCTTTGTACCCGAAACCAAACTGATAAGCGAATTGATGAATGAATTTCAAGAAAAGAAAATGCACATCGGCATTGTTGTGGATGAGTACGGCGGAACTTCGGGGTTAATTTCACTTGAAGATATTCTTGAAGAAATTGTCGGCGAAATCAGAGATGAACACGATAAAGAAGAAGACAAAATTATCAAGTTGGAAGAAAATAAATATATTGCCGACGGTAAGATCATGATTGACGAACTAAACGAATTTATGGGAATAAAACTGCTCGAAGAAAATGAAGACTACGATTCGCTCGGTGGATTTATCTTTCAACATGCCGGTGCCATTCCCGAAAAAGGCTATTCTTTTGAACATAACGGGTACCGGTTTTCTGTAAAAGATATTAAAAACAATAGAATTCATAAAGTATTAATCGAAAAATTATAGTATCATTGCACTATGAAAAAAGGTTGCTTCATAAGTTTTGTTGTACTTCTCTTCCTACTGATTGCCGCCGGCATATACGTTTACAAATTTCATAAAGAGGAATTTCTGAATTTCGGAAAGAAAACCCTTTTCAGCATGATTAAAAGCGAATTGGAAGACGAGTTTGAAAACGTTCGATATTCACCACAAAAAGATTCTTTAAAAATTTTAACTTTTAATTTTCTCGAAAAATTGAAAAACGATAATTTTGAGAAGAGAAAAACCGAAATTGAAGAATTAAGTAAACTGATTAAGGAAACCCTGGAAGATAAAGAAATTACTCCGGACGAACTAAGCAAAATAAGAAAATTGATAAGGAATTATGAAGCAAACGAAAAAAACCGAAATTAAAGTTGGTATTACCGTAGCAGTAGGAATAATTTTATTCTTGTGGATATTTGGCTGGGCGAAAAATTACCGCCTCAATTCCGAAAGGAAAATTGTGAAAGTCGAATTCGGTTCGGTGGCAGGATTGGAAACGGGTGATGCGGTTACAATCAACGGTGTGAGAAAAGGATACGTTGAAGACATACGGAACAGCGGCAATTCTGTTCTTGTAACGGTAAACCTGGACGATGACGTAAAATTAAAAAAAGATGCAACGTTTTCCATTCTTATGCTCGATTTGATGGGTGGTAAAAAAATCGAAATTAACCCCGGTAATGATACGCGGGAACTCAATTATTCCGAAATACAAACCGGTAAATTTCTCGGCGATATATCCACTGCCATGGCAATGCTAAGCTCGGTTCAAAACGATTTGGTTGACGTGATCAAAGAAGTGAAAATTTCATTGACAAACTTAAACGATGTGTTCGGTAAAAAAGAATTTTTCGAAAATTTGGAAAACACGGTTAACAATCTTTCCGAGTTAACCGTCGAGTTTAAGAGCTTGCTGAAAAACCAAAAACCGGAAATCGAAAAACTTGTAAAAAACAGCAACGCTCTGGCTGAAAACGTGAACAATATGATTCTTGAAAACAAAAACAATTTGCGCACTACAGTTGAAAGTGCTTCCACGGTTTTACATGAAATGAAAAAATTGATTACAAAAATTAACAGACTTTCCGATGAAACCGTTAACCGGAAAAATAATTTGGGGAAAATTTTGTACGATGAAAATTTGATAAAGAACTTAAAATCTTCATTGGAAAAACTGAACAAACTCTCCGGAATTTTAATCGAGCAACTTCAAAACGAAGGTGTTAATGTTGATGCAAATATTTTTTGAGATGATCGAATGATTTTCGGAATCGGAATTGACATAATAGAAATTGACAGAATACAAAACAGTGTTGAAAAATATAAAGATCATTTCCTCAATAAAATCTTTACACAAGTTGAATTGGAATATTGCCTTGGTAAAAAAAACAAATACCAGCACCTTGCCGCACGTTTTGCCGCCAAAGAAGCAATTGCAAAAGCACTTGCAACCGGCTGGAATAAAGAATTCCGTTGGAAAGACATTGAAATTTACAATGAACCGAACGGAATGCCTAAAGTTAAATTATCCGGTAAACTTAACGGATTTTTAGGTGACGGTAAATCGCTTAAAATCAGTATGAGTCATTCCCACAATTACGTTACCTGCGTAGCCATTGTTTATTCACTCCGGAATGATTAAACCTAATATCACACCGTCATTTCCAAAAATAAGTGAAAAGAAATTTTTAATTCATTAGATTTGTAATGAATTATGAATAACAAAAAACTCAAAATTGCTATTACCGGCGGAATCGGGACCGGCAAATCGGCTGTTGCCCGTTTTTATGAAAAGCAAGGCTACACGGTAATCTCGGCAGATGATGTTGCAAAGGATATTTTGTCAAACGATTTATCAGTAAAACAACAAATTATTGAAAATTTCGGTAAAGAATCATTTAAAAATGAAAAACCGGATTTTAAATATTTAGCAAATAAAGTTTTTGCCGTCTCCCGCAATGTTAAAATTATCAACGGTATTGTTCACCCGCCTACAATCCGGAAAATCAAACTTATGATGGACGAAGCGCTTGAGAAAAATAATTTGGTGTTTGTTGAAGCGGCGCTGATTTTTGAAGCCAAGATGGAAGATTTATTCGATTATATAATTTTAATTACTGCGGAGCGGGCAAAACAGATTGAAAGGGTGATGGAAAGAAACAAAATCAGTGAAGAAGAAATAATAAAAAGAATGGAAAATCAACTTCCGGAGAATATAAAAAAAGCCAAATCGGATTTTATAATTGAGAACAATTCATCTCTGGAAGAATTGGAAAACCGGGCATTGTTTGTTCTGAACTTATTAAAAAATATTGCAGGTCAAACGGAAAAATTTTCCAAGTAAAGATTAAAATTCCGGTTTCAACTTGCTTACTTGCTGATGTTACTCTAAATTTGTTCATCAAATTGCCGAGGTTATTGTGGATTCTCTCAACAGATTTATTGTTACGGTTGTTAAGTTTTTGCCCAAACCCGTCGTTTTTCAATTTGCAAAAAAATACATTGCCGGAAAGACTTTGGACGATGCTGTTAGAGTTGTAAAACAACTGAACTCAAAGGGTATTGTTGCAACTCTCGATGTTTTGGGTGAATCAATTAAAAATACTTCGGAAGCCGAACAAACCAAAAACGAATGCATTCGTGTCCTCGAAACGATCAACAAGGAAAAACTTGATGCCAACCTTTCAATTAAATTAACGGCTTTGGGTCTTGCCATCGATAAAGAATATTGCCACAAATTGGTTGAGGAAATTGTAGGCAAAGCAAAGGAACTGAATAATTTTGTCCGGATCGATATGGAAGATTCCCCTTACACCGATATGACAATCGATTTATACAAAGCTTTGCGTAAAAATTTCGATAATGTCGGAATTGTTCTACAAGCTTATCTTAAACGAACGCTTGACGATATTGAAAATTTAAAGGATTTGGCGCCGAACTACAGATTATGCAAAGGTATTTACATTGAACCGCCGACAATTGCCTATAAAGACAAACAAAAAATAAGAGACAACTACATGGCGGCACTCAAAAAAATGTTCGAGTACGGTAGTTACGTTGGAATAGCAACACATGATAAATATTTGATAGACAACTCATATAAATTAATTGCTGAAAAAAACATCCCGGAAAGTCAATTTGAATTTCAGATGTTATACGGCGTTACCGAACATTTAAGAGATAAAATTAGAAACGACGGGCACAAAATCCGTATTTATGTTCCTTACGGTGAGCACTGGTATCCGTACTCCATCCGGAGAATGCAAGAAAATCCTGAAATTGCCTGGTATGTTACAAAAAGTATTTTCAAATTCAGAAAATGAATGTTCTCGGAATAGAAACCTCGTGTGATGAAACTTCCGTAGCCGTAATTTCCAACGGAAAACTCAAAGCAAATCTTATTTCTTCGCAAGATTTTCATGCGGAATACGGCGGAGTGATACCTGAATTATCGAGCCGTGCCCATCTTCAAATTATTCTGCCTTTGTTAAAAAAAGCACTTTCCATAGCCGGAATTCAAAAAGATGAAATCGATTTAATTTCGGTAACCGCCGGACCGGGATTAATCGGTGCATTACTTGTCGGTTTATCCTTCGCAAAAGGGCTTGCGTTCAGTCTCGATGTACCCTTTGTGCCTGTTAATCATATAGAAGGACACATATTTTCCGGCTTTTTGATGGATGACAAACCTGAATTTCCGTATTTGTCTCTGGTTGTATCCGGTGGACATACTTTACTGTTGTTGGTAGAAGACGATATGAAAATAATCAAACTCGGTTCAACCATCGATGATGCTGTTGGTGAAGCATTCGATAAAGTTGCAAAGTTACTCGGTTTCGAGTATCCGGGCGGACCTTTAATTCAAAAATTTGCGGAACAAGGTAACCCGGAGAAAATTAAATTCCCGGTTGCAAAATTAAAAAGCAAATACGATTTCTCCTTCAGCGGATTAAAAACGGCTGTACTCCGTTACGTTCAATCGGTTCAAAAGGAAAATCCGCAGTTAGATGATGAAATGAAAAGTAATATAGCCGCTTCTTTCCAAAAAGCGGTTATCGATGCATTGGTGTTGAAATTAAATGCGGCTCTGCAAGAATTTGAAGTGAAATCAATTTCATTGGTGGGAGGTGTGGCTGCCAATCAATCTTTGAGGAAAGCCATTCAGAATTTGGGGGAAAATTATAAGAAAAAAGTGGTGATTCCGGATTTAACTTTTTGCGGAGATAATGCTGCAATGATTGCATACCGCGGACTGAAATTATATGAATCCGGTTTAAGATTCACATTCGATGCAACGGCTTATGCCAGATTACCGCAAGATGCATTTCAAACATTTTGATGTAAATTTTCCGTAACTAACTTGTATTCCATACCAGCAAATATTTCTAAATAAGGAATTTTGCGACACATTGTCGTATTTTTTGTTACATAAAAATGGTTAAAAGGGTGGAATAAAAACAAGCTGAAAATAGTTAAAATTTGAACTCAAAAAAATATTTTTTCAAAAGGAGAAACAATAATATGAAGCAAAAACTTTTCTATCATTTAATTTTGGTTTTATTCGCAGCATATCTTTTTAACGGCTGTTCTTCCAGTCAAGAACAAGTTGAGAAATATCAACAGGAATTAACCAAAAAAGAAGAACTGATTACGCATCTTAATGCAAAATTAGCCGAAAAGGATAAACTTCTTTCACAAAAAGACAGCGAAATAAGTCAAAAAGAATCCGAATTCGAAAAAGCATTGAAAAAAGCGGAAATGGAATCGACCGAAGAAGAAGATATGCTGTTACCGCCGAATGCAAAACCGGGTGAATGCTATGCCCGTGTTTTCATACCTGCACAATACAAAACCGTAACCGAAAAAGTTATGGTTAAAGAACCATCTTTTAAATTGGAAGTGGTTCCTGCCGAATACAAATGGGTTGAGAAGAAAATTCTTGTTAAAGAAGCTTCAACTAAAATAGTTCCCGTTCCGGCAACTTACGAATGGGTTGAAGAAAAAGTTATGGTAAAACCGGCAACAACCAAACTTGTTAAAGTTCCGGCTAAATACGAATGGAAAGAAGAAAAAGTATTGGTTAAACCTGCCCACACTGTTTGGAAAAAGGGAAGAGGACTTATTGAAAAAGTTGACAACACCACAGGTGAAATTATGTGTTTGGTTGAAGTACCTGCCGAATACAAAACAGTAAAGAAAAGAGTATTGGTTCAACCGGAAACAACAAAAACGGTAGAAATACCTGCCGAGTACAAAACAGTTAAAGTTAAAAAGGTAAAAACTCCGGCTACAACCAAAACCGTTACAATTCCGGCAGAATATAAAACCGTTAAAGTTAAAACATTGGTAAAACCGGCTACCACCCGTAAAATTGAAATTCCGGCCGAATACAAAACGGTTACAAGAAAAGTTAAAATTTCCGACGAAAAAATGGAATGGAAGCCTGTTTTATGCGAAACAAATGCAACTCCAGAATTTGTTAAACAAATTCAAAGGGCATTGTTAAAAGCAGGTCATAACCCCGGACCCATAGATGGAATAATTGGCAGTCAGACAAAAGCCGCTTTGGTTTCTTATCAAAAAGCAAAAGGTTTAGCTGTAGGCGGAATCACATTCGAAACACTGAGAAGCTTAGGGCTAAAATAGTCTGTCGTTGATATACCCGAAAAAAGACCGCAGAAATGCGGTCTTTTTTTATTCAGTCCAACCTTTTGGTGCAATTACTATAACAAATTCACCTTTTATGTTTTTATCCGGTAATTCTCCGGTCAATTTCTTTGGTAAGCCTCGCCATGTTTCTTCGTATATTTTGGTTAATTCGCGGTGAACAACAACCAAACGTTCCGGCATATATTCGTTTAATTCGTTTAATAATTTTTCAATCCTGTACGTTGATTCGTATAACACAATTGTCCGTTTCTCTTGCGATAATTCTTTTAATTTTTTTTGCCTACCCTTTTTTTGGGGTAAAAATCCTTCGAACACAAATGAGTCGGTTGGAATTCCGCTAATACTCAAAGCAAGTATGGCTGCATTGGGACCCGGAATGCCGGTAACTTTAAGTTTGTTTTTAAGTAACTGATTTATTAATCTTACGCCGGGATCCGAAATTGTTGGGGTTCCCGCATCGGATATTAATGCACAAGTTTCACCGGATTTTATTCTTTCGATAATTTTTGAAGTTTTACGTTCTTCACTTTTTGCATTAAACGACACAAGTTCATTTTTTATGCTGTAATGTTTGAGCAAACGGGAAGAAATACGTGTATCTTCACACAGAATAAAATCGACGGATTTGAGAATTTCAACTGCTCTGAAACTTATATCGTTCAGGTTGCCGATTGGCGTGGCAACTACAAATAAACCGGGTTCCATTTTCCCTCCGGAAATTAAAAACTTTAAAACGATAACGGCTCCGCTTGGAGCCGCACCGTGCAAGTAGTAAGAAAGTTAATCCTTGATTTTTGTTTGCATTCCAAATAAAACAATAAAATAAAAAAAATTCAACTTGGCACACAAAAATAAAAAAGAGTGTTTCGTCTTGAAATAAAAATTATAGTATATTTACATTAACTATAAAAACAAAAATATCGAACTAAAAAACAGAGGTGCAAATATGGATTTCCTAAAAGTTTTAAAAATTGAAGAAGAAAATTACGGTGCATCTACCGGTCGCGAATGGCTGAAAACTACGGATCAAGGCGTGCTCGAAGTTCATTCGCCTGTTGATGGCAAACTGATTGCCAAAGTATATCAAGCATCCAAGGAAGATTACGATAAAGTAGCTGAAAAAGCTAATGAGGCTTTCAAATATTGGAGAACCGTTCCGGCACCCAAACGGGGAGAAATCGTAAGACAAATCGGTTTGAGATTGCGAGAATATAAAGATGCCCTGGGCAGATTGGTTTCCTACGAAATGGGAAAATCTTTGCAAGAAGGCTGGGGTGAAGTTCAGGAAATGATTGATATTTGCGACTTTGCGGTCGGTCAATCACGCCAATTATACGGCTTCACAATGCAATCGGAAAGACCGAAACACAGAATGTACGATCAATATTTGCCTTTGGGAGTTGTCGGAACCATCTCCGCATTTAATTTTCCGGTTGCCGTCTGGTCGTGGAACGCGATGATAGCTACTGTTTGTGGAGATACAAATTTGTGGAAACCATCTTCCAAAGTACCATTGACTGCAATAGCCGTTCAAAAAATTCTTGCGGAGGTTATAGAAGAAAACGATTTGCCCGAAGGACTGTTCAACCTGGTTATCGGGCGTGGTTCGGTCATCGGTGAAAGCATGTTGAACGATACGAGACTACCCTTGATATCAATTACGGGTTCGGTTGAAGTAGGCAGACACGGTGCACAAGTAATAGCAAAAAGATTCGGGAAAGCAATTTTGGAACTCGGCGGAAACAATGCAATTATTTTAACGCCGAACGCCGATTTACAAATGGCAATTCCGGCAATAGTTTTCGGTGCAGTGGGAACAGCGGGGCAACGTTGTACAACAACCCGAAGATTGATAATCCACGAAAGTATTTATGAGCAAGTAAAAGAATCTTTGTTGAAAGCTTATAAAAGTTTGAAAATCGGTGATCCGATGGACGTCAATAATCATGTCGGTCCGCTAATCGATAAAGCGGCGGTAATGGATTTCAAAAATGCACTGAAAGTAGTTGAGAAAGAAGGCGGTAAAGTCATTTTCGGCGGTGAAGTACTGGAAGGTGAAGGCTACGAATCCGGTTGTTACGTCGTTCCGGCTTTGGTGGAAGCCGAAAACCATTACCACATTGTTCAAGAAGAAACATTTGCACCGATTTTATACTTGATTAAATATTCCGGTGAAGTTCAAAATGCGATTGATATACAAAACGGGGTGGTTCAAGGATTATCATCCGCAATCTTTACAACAAATTTACGTGAAGCCGAAGAATTCCTTTCGCCTTGGGGCTCCGATTGCGGTATTGCAAATGTAAATGTGGGAACTTCAGGTGCGGAAATCGGCGGAGCATTCGGTGGCGAAAAAGCTACCGGCGGCGGGCGTGAATCCGGTTCCGATGCCTGGAAAGCTTATATGAGAAGACAGACGAATACTATCAATTACGGTACCGACTTACCGTTGGCACAAGGCATTAAATTCGAAATATAAAAACTTTAACCGGCTGCCCGTTCTTGCGGGCAGTCTTTCTAAAATTTACGGAAAGGATAAAATATGAGATTTTGTCTTAACGTCGATCATGTTGCCGTACTACGTAATGCAAGGGGTGAAGTAAATCCCGATCCAATTACTTTTG
>Ga0256841_1000115_pt1 | contig 88377 bp, 70 predicted proteins | sample 356308metaG_FD_185971 | JGI IMG/M metagenome (GOLD analysis project Ga0256841, IMG submission 185971) | Hydrothermal vent microbial communities from Mid Atlantic Ridge, Atlantic Ocean - 356-308 | ecosystem: Environmental > Aquatic > Marine > Hydrothermal vents | place: Atlantic Ocean: Mid...
TTGCCGACGCGTGACGGAAGTACTGTATCGGCGGAGTCACGTCTCCTAATGACCGTGCTTGGCGCGTCTCAGGTTTCATGCAAAAAGAGATGGCCATTGAGTATCCTTTGCGAGTATGCCGGAGAAGCGAATGGCCCTCCATCGCTTGTGGAGAAGGCACGAATCGATAGCCTCATCCCTTCTCCTGGAGCCAGCCATGGTGTACTCTTTTCTTCAGTGACGCATGCGCAGAGGCCAATGGAGGACATCATGAAGCGTATCGATGAGCGTGTGAATGAACGGCGAACGGTTGTCCAGAGAACCATCTCCTCGGTGAATCCAGCTACTGGAGAGACGCTGGCCGAAATCCCCATCAATTCTCCCGAGGAGGTGCGTCACGCAGTGGCCCGCGCTCGGGCGGCCTTCGGGCCCTGGGCGGCGCGCTCTTTTCGCGAACGGGGACGAATCGTCCTTCGCGCCCGTCAGTACATTCTCGACCATCTCGATGAGATCGTCTCCATCATCTATCGAGAGACGGGGAAGCCGAAAACCGAGGCCCTGGCGGCCGATGTCATGCCCGTGCTTGATTTGATGACCTACTACGCCCGCATGACGGAGAAGTGGCTTCGCCCCGAGCGCATTCGCCTGGGGAAATATAATCTCATGGGGCGATCATCCTACGTGGCGTACAAGCCGCTGGGTGTCATCGGCATCATCTCGCCATGGAATTTCCCGTTCACCATTCCCATGGGCGAAATCGTCATGGCGCTCATGGCTGGGAATACAGTGGTGCTGAAACCGAGCGAGTATACGCCGCTGACCGGATTGGCCATCGGCGAGATTTTCACCCGGGCCGGATTGCCCGAAGGGACATTGAACGTCGTCCCCGGCGATGGAACGACGGGCGCGGCTTTGTGTGAAGCCGGAGTAAACAAGATCCTGTTCACTGGCAGCGTGTCGACCGGTCGCCAGGTCATGATGGCGGCGGCCAAGCATCTGACCCCCGTCGTCCTGGAGTTGGGCGGGAAAGATCCCATGATCGTTTGCCGGGACGCCGACATCGACGTGGCGGCGAGCGCCGCCGTCTGGGGCGCATTCTCCAATGCCGGGCAAATCTGCGCTTCCGTGGAACGGTGTTATGTGGACGAGGCGATCGCCGAGGCATTCATCGCCCGGGTGGTCGAAAAGACCAGGCGATTATCTCAAGGGGCCCCCGAACGCCTGGATACCGATATCGGCGCCCTGACCAATGAGCGCCAGTTGCGCATCGTCGAGGAGCAGGTCCGCGAAGCCGTCGCCCGCGGGGCTACCGTGCTGTGTGGCGGCCAGCGCCACCGTCGGCTCGATGGCCTCTACTTCCAGCCTACCGTGCTCATCGGCGTAGACCATACCTTCTCCATCATGCGCGAAGAAACGTTCGGACCGGTGCTCCCTATCATGACGTTCAAGACCGAGGAGGAAGCCATCCGATTGGCCAACGACACGCCCTATGGATTGACAGCGTCGGTGTGGACCAGGGATATCCGGCGGGGGAAGAAACTGGCGGCGCGACTGGAGGCGGGAACGGTCATGATCAACGAGTGCGCCTATACCCATGCTCTCCCACAAACGCCGTGGGGCGGCGTCAAGCGGAGTGGCATCGGACGGACCCATTCCAGGTGGGGATTGAACGAGCTGGTGACTATCGAACATATTCACGTGAATCGATGGGCCGGTGTGAAGGATTTCTGGTGGTTCGGGTACTCGCAACAACTTTATCACCTGCTCGTCGAAATCGCCGGGAAATTGACCTCTCCCTCCTGGCTGGATAAGATGAAGGCCCTCCCTGCGTTGCTCCGCGGACACCGGTTGAAGAAGTACTGAGGTTTCTCGGGAAAGAGACTCGCTGATGCGGAAGCTGGCGGGCGCGCGTGGTGATCGGGAGAAATCACAGCTTCGACTCCTCACGGCAAAGAGACCGTGCTACAAGAGGGTATCTGCACTGGTTCGCGTTCATCGTCTGCGGCAGATGCGGGTTCACGAGCAAGTGCTGACATGCTTGGGGCTTTGGTGGGAGGACGTTCAGTAATATTTCAAGACCACTTCAATAACATTGCCAATAGCATTTCTCCCCTCGATATGGCATGATGGAATCACATCCACCGGGTTGGCTCCGGGAAGGTATCTCATAAAGTGCATGATGCCTCGTAAGGCCATTCTCCCTCCGTCGATGGTGTTGCCTCAGGTCGCCTTTGAAAAAAACGTCTCAATGAAACTGAAATGCTCATTTCGAAATGGAAAAGGAAACGGCAGCAACGACGATCCGGTCGGGATGGTGGGCCCGCGTTTCTCCCGTAACTTATTGTTTTATAGCGAGTTGTGAGCCGGGCCTGAATCGGCGGGAGGAGGGGCGAATGGCACAGTTCTTGCAAAAGCTTACTGCGGGAACGTGATTCAAGTGAGCGGCTGGTCACCGCTTTTCGTTCCCGTGAACGTATTGGTGGGAGCCTTTCATTCACTCGCTCGATGGCGTGTGGTGGAAGGGTCTCATATGGGAGGGTCAGACATGAGAGAGAAACCTCGCCAGAAGGGCCATGCCCTCATCGAACTCGCTCTATTGCTCCCCATGACGCTTACGCTTCTGCTGGGCGTGGTCGAGATCGGGAACGCCATTGTCGCCTATATGACCGTCGTGGAAGCCAGTCGGGAGGGAGTCCGGCTGGTCGTTCGCGAAGGTCCATCGGCCGACGTCCAGGGGCTCGTCCAAGGTATTGCGAGCCCGCGACTCCAGCCGTCTCGTCTCACCACTCAGGTCTCTTATGGTCGCGATAGTTTTGGAGATGACACTGTCACTGTGGAGGTGGATTATGAATATCGGTTCATTTTTACCAATGCGCCGTTTCTTCGGGATGTGCTCCCGGACCCGTTCATCCTCAGAGCGAGGACGACCATGCCCATCCCGTGAGCTCCGGCGGCGTGCGCGCATGCGCGGGCAGGCGCTGGTGGCCGTGGCTGTCGCTTTGCCGGTACTGCTCGGCATGGGTGGATTGGCCGTCGATATGGGGCGCTTGTACGCCGCTCAGGCCCGATTGCAGGCGGCCGTTGATGCCGCAGCGCTGGCCGGATCGCTCCATCTGGTCGATGATCCCGATCTGGCCAATGGCATTGTGTCCAACGCCGTGACCGAGTATTTGGTCACCAACTATCCGGAAGCCTTCATCACGGACATCTCTCCCGGTACGGAAGTTCGCAGTGTGTGCGTCGCTGCTCAGGTGGATGTGCCTATGATGTTCATTGGGGCGTTGGGCATCAGTTCGCGTTCAGTTTCGGCTTCTGCTTGTGCCGGATTCAATGATCTGGAAGTCGTCCTGGTCATCGATAATACCGGCAGTATGAGGGGCGAACCGATCCGACGGGTGCGGAACGCGGCGAAGAAACTGGTGGATTTGATGATGCCCAGTGGAGGAGCGCCATCGGTCAAAGTCGGATTGGTGCCCTTCCGAAGCAAGGTGCGGATCGATGATTGGGCCGACGGTCTCCCACCCGGGTGCCGCAACGCCGACGGGACCAGGAATCCCTATTGGAAGTCCTGTTTCGACGCCCTGCCGCCCATCTTGGGGCTCTCTTACAACAAGCGACAGATCAAACGAGCCATCAATCAGATGTACGCCCAGGGGATGGGTTCGGGGACGATCATCGCCGAAGGAATCAAGTGGGGCCGTCACGTGCTCACGCCCGAGTATCCCTACGAACAGGGTGGGCCGTCGAGTCAATTCCGCAAGGTGATGATCCTGCTCACCGATGGCGATAATGAAGACGGTACCTGCGGCGGACCGTACGCTTGGGATCCCCGAGAAGATCCGCGATCCCCGTACCGGCGCAATGCCTACTGGGGACAGAGCCCACCGGTGACCGATTGTACCTGTGAGGATTTCGGTTGCCTCGATCAGGAGATGCTCAATCAAGCGACCATCGCCAAGGAGGACTACGGCATCGAGATCTTCGTCATCCGCTACGGGAATTCCGATTACGTGGACATTCAACTGTTGCAATCAGTTGCTTCGTCCACGCCGGGAACCGACGATCACTATTTCGATGCCCCCACGCCTCGTGACATCGAGGAGATGTTCGATCTGATCGGGCGACAGTTGGGCTTCCGACTGCTGTAATCGGCGGAGGGGACTATGCGATATGGGGAAAAGCGACACGTCGCCGTTTCACCATCAGATGGGCGCACCTGCGGGCAATCGTTGGTGGAAATGGCGTTGGTGGTTCCTGTCTTGCTCTTGCTGATGTTTGGTGTCGTCGAGATGGGACGGCTCTTCTTCGCCTATGTGACCGTGCAGCACGCAGCCCGACGCGGCGCTCAGGTCGCCTCCACCGGGCGCGGTGAGCGAGAGGGAACTCGTCCCGATCTCATCGAGGCCGCCGTGCGGGAAGCGACCGATCACCTCGTTCACGGCGACGAAGCGATCATCACCGTACGGAGCAGTCGGGACAACGGAAGCAGTTGGCAGGCGGGCCCAGGCGGACCGTGCGATATGGTGGAAGTACGCGTCGATTATCCTTATCAACCGGTCATCCCGCTCATCGCTTCGTTGATGCCCAGCCAAATCACCTTGATCGGGCGAGACCGAAAGATCAACGAGCCCTGGATTCCTTGCGATCGGTGAGCCGGGCGCAGGGAGAAGGCGCCGAGTGGCGACGGCGAACACCAACTGAGGCGCAGCGTGGCTTCAGCCGGCACGCGCCGGTTCCCACCGGCGATCCCTGGTTTGCCATAGAAGGAAAATCTGTTCAGTGGGAGTGGTCATGATGATCAGGCGAAGATCTCTCACATTGTTCATCCTCCTCCTCGTGGGAGGAGTGAAGATCCAGACTACGGTATGGGGGCAACAATCCGGTCCATTCGTCCTCCGGCCGATCGTCTCTACCGGTCAACCAGGACCCGCCGAGGTTCCATTGAGTGGTTACGGCGCCATAGCCATGAATGCTCGGGGCGATCTCGCCTTCATCGCTGGCGATCATTCGGGCCTGTACCTCTTCTGGGAAGGAGAACTCATGCCCGTCGCCCTGTCGACGATGGCCGTCGCCCAACTCCCTGGGGTATTCTTCGATGAGTTCACCGCCCTGGCCGTGAACGGAGGAGGAGATATCGCCTTCGCCGCCTCCATATATGGTGCGCGAGATGGAGTGGGCCTGTTCCTCTATGCTCGAGCTTCCGGCGAGATCACTCCGCTCGTCTTCTCGGGAGATCGCGTTCCCGGGCCGGTGTTCGCCAATTTCCAGGATTTTCCCGATGTGTTCATCAATGACGATCGGGAGATCGCGTTCACCGGTCGGTTTCGCAATACCGAGACGGGCGCATTTCTGGTGGTGAATCAGGCGATCGAGCCCATTGCCATTCCTCGTCAGGAAGCGCCGGGAACCGATGGCGGGACGTTTGCCGCTGCCGCCGTCCGATCGCTGGCCAATAATGGAACGATGCTCATTCAAGGCAGCGTGCGCAATGGGAGCGCTTCGTCGGGCATCTTCCTCTATCGGAATGGAGCGCTCGAACCGGTCGTGTTGACCGGACAAGTCGCGCCTGGGACGGGCGGGATTCGGTTCAGTCGGCTCAGTAATGCGCGGCTCATCACCGAAGATGGTGATATCGCCTTCGAAGGGTTCGCTTTGGGTGGTGGAATGGCCGGTGGAGGAATCTTCAGCGTCATCGATGGAGAGCTCGCCGCCGTCGTTCTGGGTGGACGTCCCATCGCCGCCGCCGGAGGGAAGAGGATTCTGGAATTCTCGTCCATCTCCAGCAATCTGGCCGGCACGTTCGCTTTTCCGGTGACTTTCGAGGAGCAGGCCCAGGGTCTCTTTGTATTCTCTGAAGGGCGGTTGGATCTGGTCGCGTTCTCCGAGCGCCAGGTGACCGGGGGCTTCGCGCGACGCTTCATCCCCCGAGGAGCAACCGCAGTGAATGCTCGAGGCGGCGTGGCCTTCGTCGGCGAGACGAGGAGGCCGACGACCACGGGCATTTATCTGGTCGAGGAGCGTCGCCTGAGGGCTGTGGTGACTTCTCAGATGCCCGTGCCTCTTCCATCTCGTCTGCGCCTGGGCGGCGATGTCGCGCTCAATGACGACGGCGCGGTGGCCTTCAGCGGCTTGGTGACCGGTAGCGGGAAGGGGATGTATCTGCTTCAGGGGGCGACGATCACATCGCTGGCCGTTCCCAGTCAATCGGTCCCCGGCGCCAGCGGGAGCGTGATCGGGAAGCTGGAAAACGTCATCGGCGGCCGGACCTCACTGACTGGTGAGCAGGAGATTGCCGTGGTGGCGACATTATCCGGTGATTCTGCTGACGTCGGACTGTTCCGGGCGTCGCCTGGGGGACTGGAGGCCGTCATTCTGATCGATGAGGAAGCCCCCGCTTCGATCGTCGATTTCGAGGGCGTTCGCATGAACGAAAGCGGCACTATTGCATTCACGGGATTCATCGTCGACAGAGGTGACGTCCGAGAGGGCATCGGCCTGATCGTCAATGGCCGAGTGCGCCTCATCGCCAGCGAAGGGACGCGAGCGCCTGGCGGCGGTCGGTTCCTCTCTTTCCTCGGACACGACCTGTGGATCAACGAGGCCGGACAGGTCGTGTTCGTGGCCGAACTGGAGGATGGTCGCCAGGGCCTGTATTCCTCTTCCGGCAATCGCCTCCGCGCGCTCGCTGTCAGCGGGCAATCGGCTCCGGGCACGAGTAGCGCGACATTTGAGACCTTCGAGAGCGTGATGGTGAACGATCGAGGATTGGTCGTCTTCACCAGCCAATTCTCCGAGGGCGGGGGCGGTCTGTTTGCCACGGACGGCGAGGTGATCCAGCCGATTCTCTTGTCGGGAGATGTGGCGCCCGGGACGGAGGGGCAACCGTTCCGGGAGTTTGGTCAGGTCGCCGTCAACGAAGCCGGAGAAGTCATCGTCATCGCCGGTTGGGGAGGATTGGGTCGGGGCATCTTCTTCGTCGGCGACGGCCGGATGGCCGCCGTGGCCCTCAGTGGTCACCCGGTGCCCGGCCAGGACGACAGTCGCTTCTCCAGGTTCTTCGGGCTGGCCATGAATGATAACGGCGAGATCGTCTTCTCGGCAGCGTTGGACGGTGCCCCAGTGCCCTCGGCCATTTTCTTGGCCACGGCCAGATGACGCTGACACCATGGTGACCATCCAACCAGACCACTCCCCTCCCCGGCCCAATGCTGGTTGGATCGGTCACCGAATCACTCGACATTCCGATCGTATCACCCGTCGAGGATCGTGCGCCGGATCGGCCTTTCGCCGAGTCGTTAACTCCTCCGCACAGTGCGTATCGCGGGGAAGCCCCCATCCGAATAGTCCGACTGGATGGAGCCATGATTCACGCCAGTAGCCACCTCTCCCTGCTGGCTCACGTCGAGCGGACGTCTCCCGGCTTCTCCATGAACCCCTCGCCCGGGGGACCACTGGTGCTCGTCCTTCCGGCAAGGGCCGGATGTGCGCGGCCCGTTTTTCGATTTCCGTAAAGAAGATAGGACGCTGGCCAGCCGCTTGCGCGACGGACATTCATCGTCGCGGATGAGGCGTCAGCCAGCAAGCGGTGCTCGAACTGTTGGAGATGCGAGAGGATCATTGTTGGTGCATGCCCCCTGAGCCTTCTCCTCGTCACTTCGGAGAGCGTTCATTGTCTCGCTGATCTCCAAGAAAAATTTGGTCCCCGGTGAATTTTTTGGCCTCTTCGCGTCCCATATAAAAGTGGGGCATCAAGGTACAGGAATGGGGCGTCTCTTCCAGGCGCCGGGCGGGGTGGGCATTTTCGTCAACAGTGATCGCATGGCCACACCCGGCCTCATCTCGTCGTCAGCGTGAACTCGGAGGAGGAAGATGGGAGCTCGAGATGCGAGTTCTCAGTTCGATCGGTGGATGATGCGCTCGACCGGTTGATGGGCAATGGGATCACCGTCGCCGGTCAATCGACCGGTGAAGCCATCCGTGTGGGCGATACGGGGCGCGGATCCGGACTCATGCACCGTGAGCTTCGCTGGGGGGATCGAAAGGGAGGGTCTATGAGAGAATCAGGGCAACGCGAACAGGGTACGGTCCTCGTTCTCATCGCCTCGGGAGTGGTGATGCTCTTAGGGGCTGTGGGACTCGCGGTCGACCTGGGGTATGTGTTCACATTCAGGAACCAGATACAAAATGCTGTCGACGCTGCCGCCTTGGCTGGCGCCCAGGGGTTGTTAGCGGATCCGGGCAATTTTTCCGAGAATGGCCGGGCGAAGCAATTGGCCATCGAATATGCTGCCCGGAACATGGTCGGCCACCGTCCGCTCAGATTAGATCCCGGCGAGATCAGTTTCCCTACCGGAGACACGATCAAGGTTGAGGTGACGCGTCCGGCCGAGACATTCTTCATGCGAGCACTGGGAATAGCAACGGTCGATGTGCACGTGGTGGCAGCAGCCAGGATCATGCCGGCCATCGGTGGAGGTGGCCTGCGTCCGTTCGCCGTGTTGGATCAATTCGGGCATGGACCTCTTTGTGTGCCGCCCAATGACCAGTCCATCAACAACCCACCGCATGGGGCATTCAAGGATTATCCGCACGAGTGGATGGGAGTTCGGGTTGAGTCGGATCATTACACCTCTCCTTACGACCCGGCGTTCGACGGCTGGGATTTGAGCACGATGGGTGACTGTAGCACGGTGACTGGATTGATCGCGCCGCGCGACGTGGATGGCCAGTTGATCGGACTCAAAGTCGACCGCTGGTTGACGCCCGGCAATTTTGGACCGGCAGCACTGGGGCAACGCGGTGCCGACGCCTACGAGGAGAACATCATTTATGGCTATCCGGGATTCATTCAGGTGGGCGACATCCTGGAGACCGAGCCGGGAAATATGATTGGGCCCACCCAGTCGGGCGTCGAGGCCTTGATCGCCCAAGATCCCACAGCTCGGATGGTTCAGAACAGTTCGGGAAATTGGGTGGTGATCAGCGATGACTTTCCCATGAACGAGAGCCCGCGCATCATTCCCATTCCCATGTACAGCGTTCTCTTTGCCCCCTCCCAGGGGAGGGCGGAGTTCCAGGTGGCGAACATCGCCAGCTTCTTCGTCGAGCGAATGAACGGGAGAATCCTATACGGGCGGTTCGTACAGAGCCGACTCAAGAGTGCTCGTTCCGGAAATGCGCCGAGAAACTCCAGTGGCCAGACGGTCTCCGGGGGTGGCCGATTACTGGGGACCATCCAGTTGATCGATCCGGAATCGATTCCCTAGTGGAGCGCTGTACCATGAGCGATCTCAGACTTCGCCTGATGGAGCCCCCACGCGACGAGAGTCGCGGTGCCTCCGCAATGGTGTCCTCGGCTGGCGCTGGGGATACCATTGCTCAACCTTTTCGCTGGGGAACGTCGGATCGCCATCAGGCACTGCATGACATTCCGCAGGGTCCTGCCCAACGTCGGGTTGAGTGGGAACACTTTTTCTCATCTCTGTTGTCTGACCCTCCATGACCAGCCAGTGAGCTTGAGCTCCTGGCGACCTCGACGAATCGGGTATGCCGAGTCCCGGACATGGGCTGACCACCCGTTGGACCGGCATACCCGGTTTCCTTTTTCAATAGCGAAAAATATGTTGCAAATGGGAACACCTCTTTGCGCGCAGGTGGCCGGTATGCTCCTCCACGTCGATCTCCTGATATGAGGTAACCCCATGATTATGAGCCGATTGCGTTATGTGCGAGATGCTCCGGGGCTTCCTCGCCTCCAGCGGTATGAAACTTGCACCATTCTTTGTTCCAAGCCTCTCGACGCTTGGTGTGAGGAGCAGAACTATGCGTTCGGCCATCGGCGATAAGCTCACTTGTGCGGCATCGTCCCTCGTTCATCGAGCTGCGCCGGGCGAGCGGCGGCCCATCGCCCTATGGCTTCCCGTCTCCGGCGTGAGGGCCTCATCAGAGTCGCCTCCGGAGACGCCGAAGGCCCGTCCTCGCTTTGACCAGTCGGCTGGGCCGCTGAGGCGTCTCGATGACGCCCGGTTGATCGAGCGGTGTCTGCAAGGAGATCGAGAGGCGTGGGCCGCGTTGGTCGATCGCTACAGTGGCCTGGTGTATTCTATCGCCTGGAAGTCCCGGCTGTCTCCCGAGGATGTCGCCGATGTGTATCAGTCGGTCATGCTCGCGCTTCTGGAGAGTTTGTCCGAGTTGAGGGATTGGACGAAGCTCAGTTCCTGGCTGACGGCAGTGACTATTCACGAGTGTATGCGCGTCAAGCGGCGGCATCGCCAGTGGCCCATTCGGCTGGACGATGTGGAGGGTGAACTGGCCGATAAGGTTGATGAATCGCCCCTCCCCGACGATGTGGTGCAGACCCTGGAGAAGCAGCAGTTGATCCATCGGGCCCTCTCCATGATGGATGAACCATGCCGTCGCCTGTTGACGCGGCTGTTTTTTGAGGAAGAGTGGTCCTACCAGCGCCTCGCCGAGGAGATGGGACTGTCGGTGTCAACCATCGGGCCGAAGCGGAATCGCTGTCTGAGAAAGCTCCTCAATGTGCTCGCCAAGCTGGGGTGGTGAGACGGAATGACAATGAGCGGGTCACCGTGAGACGTCGAGCGTGAACGCCGGGCGACCGTTCGAGCGATGATGGGACGGACGCCATCGGCGAGTCGCTCGTATGCTCGTTCGAGCGAGACCACCGTTCAGGCTCGGGAATGAACGACTGACGAGGGATGGGGATCACATGAGATGTCCTCCAGTCGAACAACTTCTCGCCTTTTCTCGCGGCCTCCTGCCCGATCGAGAGAGGCGCCGCCTCCAGATTCATCTGGATGTGGAATGTCGGTCCTGTCCGACGCGACTTCGGCAGATCGAAGACGTGCGTCGATGTGCTGACCAATGGGATCTCCGGAGCCCTCCCGAGTGGCTTCGGCAACAGGCGCTCGCTCTGTTCGACTGGGGGGAAGCAGAATCGCGTCCCGGTGGGATGAAGCACGTCCTGGGGCTCCTGGTCTTCGATAGCCTGGCTCAATGTGCTCTGCCAGGCTATCGCCCCGCCCGGCAGACATCTCGGCACATGCTTTATCGCGCTGGTGAGGTTGATATCGACCTCTGCGTGGCGCCCGGTCAATCTCCCGGATCGGTTCGTCTCACTGGTCAGACCAATCCCATTGATGGCACGCTAGCCAGGGTGGCTGGCGCGCGAATTGATCTCACCAAGCATCATCGCGTGGTGGCGGTGGCCACGGCCAATCCCTTCGGTTGGTTTCGCCTCGATGAGATCCCGGAGGGCATCTACGAGTTGCGGATCACTCTGTCCGATGAGGCCGTGGATATCATCAACCTCGATCTCACGTTGTCCGAGTATTGACATGATGCAGACGATCAGTCCATCAGCATCAATCGCTTGCGCCCCGACGGCTCCCCGAGAGTGGAATGAAGAACGGCTGGTCGAGGAGTTGACGCAGCGCTGCCTGGGGAGCGAGTGCAGCGCTTTGTTGATGTCGTGTCGAGGACTGCTCACGGTGAACCTCATTCGATTGCTCAAAGAGAAGGTGGCTTATCTCATTCGCGTCGATATTCATCGGGCGGCGAAGCTGGCTGAGATGACGCAAGCCGCAGCGGCCTTAGTCAGTGATCCCCGAGCGGAAGCGTTGGCCGAGCACGCTCTGGCGCTGGCCTTGCATTTCTCCGGGCGGTATCGCGATGCCCTCACCGCCTACGAGCGCGCAGAGACGATATATCGCCGTCTCAATGAAGATATCCAGGCGGCGCGCATTGCCCGAGCGAAGCTCGGCGTCCTCATGTATCTGGGCGATGAGCGGCGCGCTCTGGAGGAAGCCGCGCGGGCCGCCGCCGTGTTCCAGCAGCATGGTGAACTCGTCCTGCTCGGGCAAACCTGGGAGAACATCGGCAGCCTCTATCATCGTCTGGATCGCTATCGCGAGGCTCTGGACTACTACGACCGCGCTCGAGAGATCTATCGCGCCCACCACTTCGAATTCGGCCTCGCCTCGGTCAGCTTCAATGCCGCCATTCAATATACTCATCTGAACGACTTCCAGCGGGCGCTTCGCCTTTATCGAGAAGCTCGGCGGATATATCAAAAGCTGGATATGCCTTTGCTGGTCAACGAAACGGATTACACCGTGGCCTGGCTATACGCTCAATGTGGTCGGTTTCAAGAGAGCCTCGAACTATTCGCCAAGGTCAGCGCGCGCGCGCGCCAGTTGGGCGACCGCACTCAAGAAGCCTGGTGCGCATTGGATGTGACCGAGGTGTACTTACAGTTGAATGCCTACGAAGATGCCATCGAATCGGCGCAGCTCGCCGCCGAGGCCTTCGAAGCTCTCCATATGCCCCATGAGATGGCCAAGGCGAGAATGTATCTGGGAATCGCTCATGCCCATGCCGGTGAGTGGAGTGTGGCCCAACGGGAGCTGGAGCGGGCTCGTCGGCGCTTTCTCGCCGAAGGGAATGCCGTTCTGGTGGCGCTGACCAATGTCTATTTGAGCGACGTGTTCATTCATCGCCGGGACTGGACTCGGGTCGAGCCGTTGTGCCGGGAAGCCCAACGCCTCTTTGCCCGCCGGGGTCTGGCGACGAAAGCGGCCTGGGCCACGGTGCAACTGGCTCGATCCAAGCTCTTGTCCGGTGATCCGGTCACCGCCGGGGAACTCTGCCGCGGGGCGCTGAAGAGACTGAAGAACCTGGATGTCCCCTGGCTCCAATACCACTGTTGGAGTTTGCTGGGTGAGGCGCTGGAGCGCATGGGGAAGCGCCGCCGGGCCTACCAGAGCTATCTTCGAGCGATCACCTACCTGGAAGAGTTGCAACATCATATCCGAGTGGATGAATTCAAGCGCCTGTTTTTGAGGGACAAAGTGGTCGTCTATCAGGATCTGGTGCGACTGTGCCTCGGCGAAGAAACAGCGGAGAAAGCGGAAGAGGCCTTCCGCTACGTAGAGTCGGCCAAGTCCCGCGCGCTCGTCGATCAATTGATTGCGGTCGAGCGCGATGCCCGACAAGCTGACGCGCCGGGGCAGCGAGAGTGGGTGAGACTTCGAGAAGAGCTGAACTGGATCTATAGCCGCATCCATGATCACGAGACCCGAGCGGGAGACCGATCCCGTTCGCTCCTGAAACGGTTACGGGCCGCGGCCCGTCGGCGGGAACGAGAGTTGGCGAAGGTGTCCCGTCACTTCTCCGTTCGCGCGAACCGCTCGCTCCCGCTGGCTCCCATCCCCGGACCCACAGTGAGCGACGTGCGCCGATGTCTGGCCGAGGACGAAGTGTTGATCGAATACTTTCTCGTCGATGATCGGGTGATGGTGTTCCTCCTGGACGACGAGCGGATGCACGTTCTCCAGGATCTCGGATCGGCAGCAGCCATTTCGTCCCTCCTGCAACAGTTCACATTTTGTATCGACAAGTTTGCTCTCGGTCGGAGATTCGTCGTCGCCCACTGGGAGAATATCACCAGATTCACCAATTGGTGTCTCGGAGAGCTCTACGCGGCCTTGATCGAACCTCTCGCCCATCTCATTGAGGGGAAAAAGATCGTCCTGGTTCCTCATGGCGTGCTGCATTACGTTCCTTTCCACGCGTTGCATGATGGTCAACGGTATCTCATCGAGAGACATGAGCTCTCCTACGCGCCGAGCGCTCGTATCTACACTTTATGTCTGGAGGACGCCGGAGAACTGAAAGCCGATGGTCCGACCGTGATCATCGGCGTGCCCGATGAATCGACGCCGTTCATCCAGGAGGAAGTGGCCGCCGTCCGGTCCATGTGGCCCGAGGCCCAAGTGTTCATCGGTGAAGCGGCGCAGTTTGAGCACGTGAAAACGCCTCTGGGCGGGGCCCGGATAGTGCACATTGCCTCTCACGCCATATTTCGCCGCGATCATCCGATGTTTTCGGCATTGACGTTCGCCGATGGTCCGGTGAGCGTCTATGATATTGCTCATCTTCGTCTGAAAGCCGGGTTGGTGACTCTCAGCGCGTGCGAGTCGGGATTGAACGAGGTCGCGCCCGGAGACGAATTACTCGGCCTCATGCGCGGATTTCTCTCGGCGGGAGCCGCTTCGCTGGTGATGAGCCTATGGGTCGTCAATGATCGATCGACGGCGGAGTTGATGAAACATTTTTATCGCGGATTGCGCCGGGGACTTGACAAGCGGGCGGCGTTGCGACGCGCCCAACTTGAAATCAAACGGCGATACCCCCATCCCTATTATTGGGCGCCGTTCATTTTGACGGGGGCTCCAGTATGAGGCGGAGTCGCGTCGACCGTCCGGTTGAGCGAGGGAAGAGATCCTTCATTCGTCCCTCGCCCGAGGAGGATTGAACCGATGACTGCATCAACGAGACGAACGAGCACGTTCTGGATGCGCTTGATCATTCTGGCGCTCATCGCTGGTCTCACCCCGTTCCCTTGGGCAGAGCGTTCGACGAACCTCAATGGTCCTGTTCTTGCTCAGGGCGCCGAGGACTACGAGCGAGGGATGGTCATCGTCCAACTGGCTCCCATGGGTGATCCGGCCCGGATTGCCCAACGACACGGCCTGGAGGTCATCGAAGCTATCGACGAGCATTTCTGGCTGATGGGCATTCCCGATGACCGGACGGTGCCCGAGGTTATCCGGCAGTTGACGCGAGATCGCGAGGTGCGATCGGCCGAGCCCAATCGCTTTTTCGAGCTTCCGGAAGTGAACCCTCGGACGATCATTCATGTCGATGGAGATGGAGCAGGGGGACATTTCAGGGAACAAGCAGCGCTGGACATCATGAGGGTGACGGAAGCTCAACTCATCGCCGACGGGAGCGGCATCGTCGTGGCCGTCATCGATACTGGCGTTGATGCCACGCACCCGGAGCTCGCCAACGTCGGTGAGGGATATGACTTCGTGGACGATGACGACGATCCATCGGAAGTCGGAGGCGGCGAGGGCTTCGGACATGGAACCATGGTCGCCGGATTGATCACTCTCATTGCTCCCGGCGTCACCATCATGCCCATCAGGGCCTTTGGCCCCGATGGGAGAGGCACGACAGTCGACATCGCCCGAGCCATCCGTTTCGCCGCCCATCATGGGGCCGACATCGTCAATCTCAGTTTTGGCACCGTCGATCAACCGCAGGCCATTCGAGGAGCGATCAACTACGCCCGGAGCCGAGCCATCCTGGTCGCTTCGGCGGGCAATGAAGATGCCGATGTCGCTCAGTACCCGGCCTCCGACAATCAGGTCGTCGCCGTCGCTTCAACTGATCTCGAGGATCATAAAGCGCTCTTCTCCAACTACGGGTTCCACATCAATGTGAGCGCTCCTGGGGTTCATATCGTCAGTGCCTATCCCGGCGGCGGGTATGCGACCGGAGATGGAACATCCTTTTCGACGGCTTTCATATCGGGAGCAATTGCCTTGATCATGTCGGCGGGCAGTCGAGATCCGGTCAAGGCCATAGAGAATGCCGCCGTCGATATCGACGATCTCAATCCGGATTATCGTGGGCTTCTCGGTCGAGGGCGATTAGATGTCTACGCAGCCGTGTCCGGGGAGGAGTAGCTCTTCGGTCATCGCGCACTTGAGGCGAGAGAGGGATTCCCCTTCAGGGGTTGAGGATGAAAAGCTTGGCTTCCTCGGTGATATTATTGACGCCGCCGAAGACGAGACTGACCGGCGCGCGCTCGGTCAACCTGACCAGGAGAGTCCCCGTCATCCAGTAATCGCCCAACTCCCAGTGTTTCACGATGGACCCATCCAGCGTCACCGCCGTCACGCCTCCCTGAGTGCCGAGGAGGAGTTCCGGGCGATCATCACCGTTCAAATCCAGAAGGGTGAGGGCATCGATGGCACTCGGCTCAACGGCTAGCGTCCAACGGAGGAGCCCCCGTTGATCCCAGGCAGTGAGCACGCCATCCAGCGCGAAGGCGACTACGAGCGTGCGCTCTCCATCGGAAACGACTATGGGAGAGGTGAACACCGGTCCTCCGACCGACTGTGGCCATCCGGGCGCGGGAGCGCCATCCTGGGCGCTGACGATGTAGACCGAAGGCGTGTAGGTGCCGCCAACGATCTCGATCGCTCCATCGTGATTCACATCGGCGAACACCGGTCGAGCGATCGGATGGGCGCCGATACGGCGCTGCCACTGGAGTCGCCACCCGCCCTGCTCGAAGGCGAACAGGTAGAGCGAGCCCTCCGGTCTCGTGAATCCGTTCCCTGCGCCTACGGCCAACAGGATTCGGTGGCCATGGTGGTACATGGCGGGCGATGAAGCGAAGAATTCCTCCAACTCAATTGGAGATCCCGGATAGGGCGTTCCATTCCATCGCCAGAGATAGATCTTGGCCCGTCCCAGGAACTCATCGGCGGGTGCGATGATCTCCATGCGACCATCTCCGTCGAGATCACAGGCCAGGGGTTTGGCCTGGAAAACGCCATCCACCTGGTGTTGCCACCGGAGTTGTCCGTCGCCGCGAAACACGTAGAGAATCGATCCATGCCCGAAGATCACTTCGGCGCGGGCATCGCCATCCAGATCGGCGACGGTGGGCGCCGTCGGCGGGAGAGATCCGACCTGACTTTCGGTCACCACTGGCCAATGACCGGAGACGGCTCGATCGACATCGATCACCGTAACAATCCCGGTCATGGCGACCTCAAGTCCGGATCGCCCGGCTCCAATGGCTGTGGCTATAACCTCTGGCGTTCCATCCCCATCCAGGTCGCCCACAGCAGGCCTGTTAATGAAAAAGTGTCCGACAGGAAATTCCAGGACCGAGGCCGGATCAGCGAGGCTGGCGCGACCTCCGCTCATCATGAGCGTGAACACCAGGAAGATCCACCAGGCCCTGGCCAAGGACGCCGCTTCTCTTCGGCGTGAAGGGAGATGTCTGGTCCCTCCCATCCACCAACCTGCCCGCCTCCTCATTGTTTTCATTCATCCCTCCTGATGGCTCTCTGCGTCGTTCTGAACTGACCTCTTCCTCGCCATACACTGAGCGTTCGCTAGTATATCAAAAACAGCTCTTCAAGACTACTCGTAGTTTTACCTAGCCGGCGAGTTGATTTTACTTATGGGGGCAGGGTGTTCTCTGTACGCGGCGCAGGCGCGAGGGTGACGGATGACGCTCACCTTCATGTGGCAACGCCTCGGACCCGGAGAATCCCGCCAGGCCACTGGCCAAATGGCGTCGGAGGCGGCGCGTGAGACTCCGTCATGGATTCACACTGGCCACCGGACGGTGCTCTGGATAGCTGGCTGGTGTGCCACACCTGGTGGGTGACGATGACGATCAATAACCTTACGATGAATCTCTTGGGAGAGCCCGATGGCTGTGAAAATCCAGTCCGTGAAGTGGAACTCTATTGAGGGGTACACCCCACCCCTCGCCTCCGGTCGAGCCATCGAGGCTGGACATCCAGAGTCGCTCGGGAGGAATTGCTTTTTACCGAAGGGAGCCGAGGCTCGGGTGCGGTCAGTCCTGACTCTTACACCGACGCGCATTCGGTGACAACCTAACCGACGAGGCTCCCTTGGGTGAACGGTTGTTCTCGTTTCTCAGATGGTGTGGATGAGCGTATCTAACACCATCAGGAGGTAAATCAGTTTCTCAAAGGCGGGCATCACAATTCGATGACCCGTATGCCCATCGCCGGCCAAGGCAATGGGCGCCCAGGATGACAGCAACAGATAGACTGGCATCAGGAAAACGATCAATTTTTTCATCGTTGCACCTCCGTGTGTTCGTATATTCTGACATTTTTATTTTGTTTAGCATTTCCTAACACGGCCATTGTATCATAAAAGGGCACGAGAGTAAACGTGTTCGTTTACATTGAGTTGGAGCGATAGTGGCGGAGTCGTACGGGAGTCGGATCCCTGCCGTCGACGCGTTTCCTAGTGGAAGGCGCGGGGCAAAACACCATCATTTGGCCCGGGCGATGGACCGCTATGAGGGATGTGACAGGGAACTGGGCGGTTTTGAGCGGGCAGCGCGCGGTTACAGCCCGTACTGTTTCTTCTTATCGTGCACGTGCACCTTGGTGATGCCCAGGATCTTCCCCGCCTTGGTCAGATTGCCTTCTGACTGCCGAAGAGCATTCTTCAACAGGAACGTTTCCAAGGCCTCCTTAGCAGCGTACCAGTTGGGCAGGAAGTGCCCGTCGATGATGAGCTTATTATCGGCGGTGATCTTCAGTCGTTCACCCTTGGCCCGTTGGCGAATGCGCTCCAGTTCCTGCTGCAATTGGACGTCGTGGTAGGATTCCAGAGCCTCTCTGACCTGGGTGAGGCGCTGTTGCGCCTTGACGGGCGCCGTAGGGAGTTCGCACTCGGCTAGATAGAGCTGGGCTGCCGTCTGGAGCATCTTGCTGTTGAGTCTCTGGCTGATCTCCAGGGCTTCCTTCAGCACTTTGGCCGCCGCATAGAAGTCGTTCCGCTTGATCTCGATGCGCCCCAGGGTAATGAGGGCTTCGGCCTTGACGAACTCGTTGTGCGAGAGGTCGGCTTGCTGAATGGCCTGAGAAGCATATTTCTCCGCCTTATGGAGCGCTCCGCTCTGGAGATAGAGTTCGGCAAACGTCTCCAGGTGAATGGAACTGCCGGCGATATTCCCCACCCGCTGATAGAGCTCGCCACTCTCCTGCAGAATGGCTTCGGCGGCCTCATATTGCTCTAACCGGACCAGCGTCAGGGCCAGGTTATTCATGGCGTTGGCCAGTTGCTCGAACGAGGCGAACTGCTCGAAAATGCTGACCGCCTCCTTGATCATCGAGAAGGCCTCTTCATATTTCCCCATCCGCCGAAGGAGCGTCCCGAAGCTATTCAAGGCAGCTCCATAGTAGATGCCTCGTTCGAGTTTGTTGAGAACGACCATTGCCGAGGAGTAGAGCTCGGTAGCCGCATCGAGCTGGCCGAGTTGATGGGCACACACGCCAAGGTTGAACTCGAGCAAGGCCTGGAGAAACTCTTTCTTCTCGCCTCGGTGATCGCTCATCAGGTTCAGGGCGTGATGGAGCAGTTGTTGAGCTGCCTCGAACTTCGCTTCGCGACGCTTCAGTCGCCCCAGATTGTAGAGCGTCTTGGCCAATCCGAACTCATCATCGATGAACCGGTACATCTGCTCGGCCATGCGAAAGTGCTGTTCGGCGGGCTCATACTCGAACCGCCAGTAGTACCATTCGCCTCGAGCCAACGCATAGCGAGCGGCTTCATCGATGGCCAGATCCCGCGGTTGGATTCGCTCCAATAGCTCGCCCGCCTCGTCCAGGCGACCGAAGTAGGTGTGGACTTCCGCTTGGTAGATGAGCCCCAAGGAGCCCTCGGGCGGATCAGTCTTGATGAGCTTCTCGGCTCGTTGAAATCGACCGGAGTCGATCAGGTCTGAGAGTGTGAAGAATGTTTCAAGTCGTCGTGCGCCTTCCATTGACTACCTCCTCCTCAACTAAGGTTCCTGACTCCTCACCAACGATTCGGCTCTTGTGGGAGCGGCCAATGGGGCGAGAGAGGAGGAGTGAGAATGCAGAACGTGACTCCCTCCGTTCGCCCTGGCTCACCAACCGTCGTGACGCACAAGCCGTCTCCGCATTGGAGCCTAACGCTCTCTGGCGATGAGATTCACACACACAGTATCATCACAACTCAGTACCCCCTAGCTTTCATAAATTCCTAAACGCCGCAACTGCTGGTAAACATTATACCAAGAGGCGAAAAAAATGCCAACAAAAACTTCACTCGACCCCTCGTGGCCCGAGAGCGCATGCTGCGTTTGGAGTCCACCTCTCGGCAACCGGAGCCGTTGACAAATGTCGAGCCTCGTGGCAAGGTTGGATTTCCTGATCAGATGAGCCTATGAACATCCTCGATCGTATCAGGCAACGCGCCCGCGCTCGTCCCCAGCGCATCGTTCTCCCCGAAGGCGAAGACGAACGGACGTTGCGCGCCGCGGCCGCTTGTGTGGCCGGGAAGATCGCTCGGGTGACGTTGATCGGCCGCGAAGAGGTAATCCGTCAGAAAGCCGGTCAATTGGGAGTGGACCTCCACCACGTGCCCATCGTCGACCCAGCTCGATCCAGGGATCTCGACGAGTACGCGCGGCTCTATTACGAACTGCGACGGGCTAAGGGCATCACGCCCGACGAAGCTCGCCGTCAGATGCTTGATCCACTCTATTTCGGCAACATGATGGTTCGTCAAGGGCAAGCCGATGGATCGGTGGCTGGCGCCACGCACACGACGGCGGAGACGGTCCGGGCGGCCATTCAGATCATCGGTGTGCGAGAAGGATTCCGTCTCGTCTCCAGCTTTTTCATCATGGCATTGCCCACGCCGACCTATGGCGCTCAGGGCGCTCTCATCTACGCCGATTGTGGGGTGGTCGTTGATCCCTCCCCGTCAGAGTTGGCCGAAATCGCTCTGGCCTCGGCGCACAGCGCGCGCGTCTTATTAGGCGTGGAACCGCGCGTGGCCATGCTCTCTTTTTCCACCAAGGGGAGTGCCCGGCATCGATTGGTCGATAAGGTGATCGAAGCGACCAAAACAGCCCGCGCCCGAGCGCCGGATCTGCTCATCGACGGCGAATTGCAGGCTGACGCCGCCTTGGTTCCCGCCGTGGGCGAGAAGAAGGCTCCCGGCTCGAGCGTCGCCGGTCGCGCCAACGTGCTCATTTTCCCCAATCTGGATGCCGGGAACATCGCCTATAAGCTGACCGAGCGCCTGGCCGGAGCGACGGCCATCGGTCCAATTCTTCAAGGCCTGCAAAAGCCGGCTAATGATCTCTCCCGCGGGTGCCGGGCCGAAGACATCGTCGATGCCATCGCTGTGACCGCCGTTCAGGCGCAGGCTACCGAGAGCATGCGCTGAGCATGAAGGATGACGCGGCTCTGGCCAGGGATATCGATGGCGGCGTTGACGTTCCTCGCCGGCTTCTGCCGGGGACCTCATCGATGGTCCGAGTCTGTGCCCGGTGGATGTCATCACTTCGAGCGCCCTCTCGGGGAGGGCCGAAGCGGTGTCGACGAGTGTTCCCCCCAGGCGAACCGAGGATCGGCGGCGATGACTATCTGGACTGCCGCGCTGCCGTCCATGGCGGCACCACGCCGTTCATTCGAGCGTAAGCGATGGATTGACCGAGATGTTCGTGCATGTGGGTGATGAGCGCGATGAGGACAGCGCGAACGGTCGTATCCCGACCGAACATCTTCACCGGCTTATCCAGATCGGCGTCCGGTGTGTTCAGGATGGCCTGACGCACGTGATGAAGCGAGCGCTTCAATGTCTCCACCACTTTGGTCTTCTCGGTGATCTTCTCCAATCCCCGAGTCGCGCCGGGGGGCGGCTCGACGCCGACCAGGCGGGGGAAGAAGAAGTTAGCGCCAGCTATGTGCATGTAGACTTCGCTCACCGATCGCACTCCTTCGGCTGGCCGCCAGGTGTACTTCTCTTCGGGCATGGCTTCGGCCAAACCCACCAGCTTCTTCTCCAACGTCTCCAGATCGGTGAGGAGTTCGGCGCGAATTCCGGACCTCGGAGGTTTCATCCCCGCCGAGGGGCGTTCCTGTTGAGCCCAGGAGGGCAACGCGATTCCCCAGAGCAAGAGCAAGCTGACGATGACATAGAGCCATGATCGTTTCATTGATGCTCCTCCTTGTGATGATCTATGGAGAGATGCCCGCGAAGAGCATCACTCCTCGGTTCATCGATCCATCCGCCCGTTCGGCGGCCACCGCTCCGAACCGGGCGTGGTGTCATGATCCCAATGCGGGCAGTGCGAGCCGAGATTCTACACCCAGGATGGACCCCCTGACAATGCGTGCCATAGTATTCTCGGCGCACCGGGCGGAAGCTGGTCGCCCCGAAGGCGTATGATGTGAGAACCCGAAGCCCACGCCTCAGGACGTTGCTCTCATTCCCGTGCGTTCTGGAGGGAGGGTAGAGTGATCCCCGCGAGCGTGATTCGGTCAGCGCCTGGTTGGCGCACCATGAAGTCCTCTCCTCGACCTCGTCAGCGAGGGCAGCACGGAGAGGGCGCGCGGTCGAGTCATCATCGAAGATGTTCGCCTTCTCGGCCGCTCCACCCGTGTGTTCCTCGCGCACCCGCTGGTCTTTACAGAGCGGAAGAGAGTTCCCTATTATCTGACATCGATTCCGACGAGACGGAGGAAAGAAATTGAGCATAGTGGGTGAGACATCATGACGCAACGGCCATCTCCGGGGTGGGTTCAACTCAGTCGATTCATGGCCTTGATCCTTCGGCATCGCGCCGATCAATTCGGCGTGGAACTGGACGATCAAGGATACGCCTCTATCGAGGATCTCATTCGGGCGATCCGATCCAGTCCGCGATGGAGACGGGTGACGCGCGAAGACATCCTGGAGGTTGTCCGACAGCAGGAGAAACGGCGATTTGAAATCAATCGCGAGCGCATTCGCGCTCTTTATGGGCATAGTCTCCCGCAACGGATCACCTATCCGGAAGTGGACCCCCCCGACTATCTCTATCACGGCACCAGTCCAGCTTCGCTCAATCGCATTCGCGTCGAGGGATTGCTTCCCATGGAACGGCAGTACGTGCATCTCTCCGTCACTCCTCAGGATGCCTATGAGGTCGGGCGACGGCGGAGTCGCCATCCGGTGATTCTCAGGATTCGCGCTCGAGAAGCGCAGCAGGCGGGGACCCGCTTCTATCGGCCAGAGGGGCACATTTACTTGGCCAAAAAGGTTCCTCGTCAGTTCATCGAAGAACTGAGTCGATCGCGACCCTCATAATCCGATATGACCATCGATGCACATCACAGGGCCTCGCTCACCCCGGCCATTGAGTTTCGTCATGTCTCCATTCGCTTCGAGGATGCGCCGGTTCTGGATGATGTGAGTTTCGTCGTTCCTCCCGGGGAAATGCGCATCATTCTGGGCTTGGTCGGTTCGGGCAAATCGACGATCCTTCGTCTCGCCGTTGGCTTGCTCAAACCCGATGAGGGGCAGATTTTCATTGAGGGACAAGAGATCACGGCCATGCCGGAGTCCGAGCTGTTTCAATTGCGCAAACAGATTGGCGTCGTGTTCCAGGAGGATGCCTTGTTCACCTCGCTGCCGGTGTGGGAGAATGTGGGATATCGGTTGCTGGAGCAAGGAGAAGATCCAGAAGTGGTCAGGGAGAAGGTCCGGCGCGTGCTCCGGTTGATCGATATGGAACACGCCATCGATATGATGCCCGCCGAGCTCTCCGGAGGGATGAGTCGACGGACGGCGGTCGCGCGGGCTCTGGTGGGGAACCCCCGTATCGCCCTCTATGACTCGCCGTGTGCCGGTCTCGATCCAGTGACCGAACGGAAGATCTTGCGGTTGATTATGCAACTGCGCGATCTGAACGGAACCACCTCGCTCTATGTGACGCAGAAAATGGATGAAGTTCGTTATCTCTGCTCGGGGATGTACGAGCGAACGCCCGATGGGAAAGTACGATTCCGGAAGGAGAGCGAGGGGTTCTGCCTCTACAACACCAAAATCCTCCTCCTCTCTCGAGGGCGCATTGTGATCGAAGCGCCCGATGAGCTGTTCTGGAAGTCATCGCTTCCCGTAGTGCGCGAATTCCTGGTTTGAGTCGAGGCGTCTCACGTCCGTGATCCTCTCTCGAGGTTACTCTTGGATGGCGTCTTCAGGAGAGGGTTTGCGAGCCACGACCAGATAGTTGATCGTATCTCGTGGATCGGTACACCGTCGATCGAAGAAACCGAACAGGAGATTGACAAGTGGGATCAATCGATGCCATCCACGGCGGTTCTGCAAGACATGGCACAGGGCCTGTCCGATCAACGTCCACGCCGTCCCTTCCCTCTTGATGGAGAGGAGAGTGAGCCCACTGGTGTGAATGAGATGGCGCAGGCCGAATTGCGTGAATCGGTAGTAATCGTGAGGGATTTCATGAAGCGGCCAGTATTGAGGAGCAGTGAGGATGAGATGGCCACCGGGTTTCAGCACGCGACTCACCTCCTTCAGCATGTGATCGGGTTGGGGAACGTGTTCGAGGACCTGAGTGGCCAGAACGGTATCGAACGTAGCGGGAGCGAACGGCAGATGGAGAACGTCGGCGGCCACATCCGGTCGACTGTGGTCGGGATCCGGGTCCACGCCGATGTAACTCTGGACATATGGACCGAAGAGATGCGCGTAGGGTTTATTGCCGCATCCGACATCGAGCAATCGACCGCGCGCGAACTGCCGAGAGGCCCGCAGATCGGCGAGCAAGACCCGTCTGGCCAGATAATCGGCTTCGCGCCAATGGGTGTCGGCTTGACGCGCTCGTTCAATGGGCTGATCATAGGTGAGACGATTCATGATCTCCAGCTCATCGTTTTGATGTGCCTGCACCGGGTGGCGCGCTCATGGCCCTTCCCACTCGGTGGATTTGGACGAGATGGCGCGTTTGACCAGTTGCGCCTCCCGTCGCAGTTCGCCGAGGAAGCGGTGACCTTCGATCATCGCCATAACCAGAGGATAGAGGAAAAGGCCGAGCAGGGCCACCACGATCAGAGAGAGAAGATCGGTGATCCCGCGCCCCACCATCCGGGCTGCCGCGCCAACGATGAGGCCCGCCAGAAGAGGGCGGCCAACCGTATACCTCAAATCCAACCGGGCGATGGCACGAATCTGGCCGAGCAACCAGACGACGGGGACAACGACGCCGATGGCGTAGGCCACGGCCACACCGTTGAACCCGAGCAGAGGTGTGAGGGCCAGTGCCAGTATCCAATCGATGCCCGTCCACACCATCAGGATGCGCAAGCTCGCCGTCACGCGACCGAGCGCGTTGAGCACGCCGATGAACGGCGTGGTGATGTTCCCTCCCATCATGCGCAGCGTGAGCCAATAGTAGGCGATGATGGCTGGCTGCCACTTGTCGGTGAATACGAAATGGATGATCCATGGGATGAGAGCGGCGGCCACCGCGAGCGCGGGAGTGGTGGTCAGCATGAGATAGCGGAGCATCTTCTCCACAGCCCGTCCCATCTCTTCTCGATGGTCTTGCAGTCGGGAGAGGGAGGGGAAGCTCACCCGCGTCGCAATCTGAGTGAATACTTGACTCGTCAAGTACGTCGTGCGCTCGGCCCACTTCAGGTACCCGACGGCCGTCGGACCGAACAACGGTCCGGCCAGAAGAGGCGCAATGTTGTCACGCAGCAATGAGGTCAATCCACCGAGCTGGTAGAGGCTGCCGAATCTCAGTGCCGATTTGAGGAAGACGCCTTTCCAGGCGAAGCCGGGTCGCCACCCGGATCTCCGAAAGAGGAGGAGGGCGCGGAGGGTCTCACTGGCGATGGCCGCGTCGATGAAGCTCCACACGCCGAATCCCAACAACGCCAGACCGACGGCTGAGAGATGGAAAGTGAGCATCGCCGCCACTTCAATGCGGGCAATCGTCTCATAGGCCAATCGGCGCTCCAGCATGACGTTGGGCACCGATCCGAGTAAGCCGATGAGCAGGATGAGCGAGAGCCCGCGGATGACCCAGACCATGCGCGGGTCCAGTCGATAGGAGTGAGCGAGGGAGGGAGCGAGAACATAGAGTCCGACGACGGTGATGAATACCACGGCGCATTGGAAGGTGAACATGGTGTTCCACTCCTCCCGCGCGGGTTCGGCCCTCTGTTGAATGAGCGCGGCGCCGAAACCCAGATCGCGAAATCCAATGATGAGGTAAATCCAGAAATTGGCGATGGCATAGATGCCGAAATCGTCCGGATGGAGGAGGCGCGCCAGCACGATGGTGGCCAGCAGGCCGACCGGCATGACCACGAACTGACGGAGAAACATGGCCACCACTCCTTTGACCGTGCGGTCTCGAACCGAAATGAAGATGTGGAGTGGACGTTCGACGTTTGGATCGGCCATGATTCGGGCCTAGAGTGTAGCTCAAAAATGGCACCCTCGTCACCACCCTCGGTCGGGCGCGCCGGGCGCTGGTTCCTCCCCACGGTGAGGAGCGCAACGATCTCTGGTGGCGAACTCCAGAGTCCGACCGGTGATGCTTCGTTCCCCCAACGGCAGGAAGAGTCGCGCCCATTCATCGCGGTGGACCATTCGGACGATAGGACCTTCGAATGCCCGTGACCTGGGAGCCGGTTTCCCCGGGTCGGCGAGGAAACGATGGCGGCGAGCGAGGTCTTCGTCCACGCCTGATGGGCCCATCGGATGGCCCGGATAATGTGGACATCGGACGGTCATCGAGCTATAATCCCCTTTGAATTTCGAGAAGGTATTCGAGAAAAGGAGCGAGCAACCATTTTCGTACAGGAGTCGTCTACGGGATTTATTCCGTTCGATATCAAGACGGTCATTAACGATTTCTTTTTGTGTGAGGAGATAGTCATATGGACGGCGATAAACGGTGCTATACGCTGATCATTGCATCGGCTGCCGATGCGCGGTTTCAGAAAGTGATCATTCGGCGTTGGCACCTCTATCTGAGCGTTATCGTAGGAGCACTGTACACCTTTTTGCAGGTCGGGTTTTTCATCGACTATTACCGAGTGCGGGGGGAGAACCAGAATTTGAGGCAAGAGCACGCCGCGGTCCTTCAGACGTTACAGTCGCGGTTGACGTCCATCGAGGCGGAATCGGCCCGATTGCGCCAGTTGGCCGGAGAGATGGGATTGAATCTGGATGTCGCCATGGACTCGGAGGCGGAGAAGCGAGAGGCCGGGATGGGTGGTCCGAGCGAGCTGGAGTCGTTCGCCAGCGAGTTGGATCGCGTGGCGGCTCACCTCAAACTGTTGCGAGAAAACCTCTGGGCGGAGAGAGCGCGAACGACGCCCATCGGATGGCCCGCCCATGGCCACGTGACCTCTGGCTTCGGTCTCCGACGCAACCCCTTTGGCTCTGGATACGAATTTCATGCGGGCATTGATATTGCCTCGCTCCCCGGCCGCCCGGTGAGGGCGACGGCCGATGGTGTGGTCATTTATGCCGGATATCGCGGAGGATACGGGAAGCTGGTGGTGGTGGATCATGGGCGCGGATTGCGGACCTTCTATGGGCATCTGTCTCGCATTCGGGTGAAAGTGGGCGAGGCCGTGCGCCGCGGACAGTTGCTCGGACGCGTCGGCCGTACCGGACGTTCGACCGGCGCCCATGTACATTACGAAGTCCGCATTCACGATCGCCCCGTGGACCCGGAGGAGTTCGTGCGTTCCTCTTCACAGAAGGAGTTGGCGAGCGGAGCAGAGCCGCCACAGATGAAGCATTCGGGGGAGTGAATCGGAGCGTCACTCAAGGCGCAAGACATGCTGCTGCTCCCAGCCGGCTTCCCGCGCTCGGCGTGTCTGAAGGGAGAGGAGCGACATACCGTGTTCGCCCATCTTTAGCGGACGCGTCGGGCGGTAAACCGTCGCAAGGTGACAGTCATTCTCCGCCGCGCCGTCAGTGGATGCCGCGACGCTTTTTCTTGGCCAGACGCCGGTAATATTCCTCCACGAGTTTCCGATAGGCTTGGGGAACGCTCGTCTCGTCAGCGAGCATCGGCCCGCGCCCGGATGCCAGCTCCAGTCGGCGCATCAACTCGTGCTCCAATCGTCGGAGCGGATCGATCAATTGTTGCTTGAGCCGGGCGATCTCTTCCGGATCGTTCAGCAGTCGTCGATCATCGAGTTGCCGCAATCGTCTCATGAGCGCGTCTATCTCATCGGCGAACTCATCGCCGAGATCTCGCCGGAGGGCTTCGGCGTCGCGCCATCGTTGGCGCAACTCGTGTCGGAGCTGCCGACGATCTCCCCCGATCGGCGGGCGCCCCTCTGACGTGGGGAAAATCTCACTCTCCCGATCGCTGAATGGCCTGGAGCGGAGGCGTTCATCTCCGCGGGGCGGGCGGTTCGACTGGGTGGAGGCCTCGTCTGGACGGTCTGCCCTCGCTTGAGCTTGGCGTTGTTGCGTGGACGATGGTGGCCCTTGCTCTCCGTGGCGACGATCCGGTGGACGCTCCGCCGCTTGTTGTGCCTGCTCTCGCAATCGGCGGTGAAGCGATTCCAGATCATCGATGAATCGACGCGTACGACGGAGCGCTTCCTGGAGCCGCTCGATCTCGCTGCGGGCGAGCGTATCTCCGCGGGCGGTTTGTAAGGCTCGCGCGACCTCGCTCAAATCCTCTTCGATGTCCCGCTCTCGTTGACGAGCCTGATCATACCATTCGTTCTCTAACAGTCGATTCCCCTGACGGATCTTATCGGGGAGGCGATTTCGCCGAATAGCTTGGATGGCCTCTCTCAACCGCTCCTTCACCGATTGGCGCTCTCGCCCGAGACGGCGTGCGGTCGCTTCCAGGTCTTGCTCCAGGCCTTCTACCTGTTCAGCCAATGATTCTTTGCGTCGTTCCACCTGATGTTTTCTCGCGAGTTGGCGCTGTTGGTCAGCAGACCTTCTCGAATGCCAGAGCGCATCCACTTCTTTGACGATCTCCTGCTGTCGCTCGATCAACATCGATGCCCGCTGGCGGAGTTGTTCGATGGCTTGTTGATCGAACGCTCGCTGATTGGCCTCCAGCTGGCGACGGGCCGCTTCCAGTTGTTCTGCAGCCTGTAAACGGCGAGCCGCTGCCTCGGCGGGATTCCCCGATTGTTGGGCGCGTCGCATCTGTTCGGCCGCTTGTTGCAATTGACGGCTGATATCGGCGAGGCGTTCATCGCGTCGCTGACGAGAGAGGCGTTCGAGTTGGCGCGCCAGCTTCTCGGCTTCTTCCATGAGCTGCCGTTGCTGCTCGGCGCCGCCCTGCTGGCGAGGTGGCCCTCCGGTGAGCGACTGTCGCATCTGTTGCTCAGCGAGCTGCTGCTGTCGCTCGGCCAGTTGCTTCAGTTTGCGCAGCGCCTCGTCCAGCGCTCGACTCTGCCGCTCGCCCCGATCGCGTTGGAGCGTCTCGTATTGATTCTTCATGCGATCCAGTTCCAACTCGAAGAGGTCGGCGAGATCTTCGGCCTCGGCGCGGTCGCCGCTCCCCTGGGCGTTGGCGGCAAAAGCGACCTGAATCTCCCGGAAGACGGTATCGGCGCGCATGAGCTGCTGGAGAGCTCGTTGTTCGGGTCGAAGAGCCGATTTCGGTTGGCGCGCCTTCAATTCGGTCAAGGCCGCTTTCATGTATTCGGCGGCTTGCTCCAGATAATCGGCCAGTCGTTTGAATTCGGTCATCTCATCCAGCGACATGCCTAACCGGCGGCGAATGCGCCCGACCAGCGCTTCGGTGTCCTCTCGCAATCGATCTTGGCCGAGCGCGATCGTGTCCATATTTTCGGCGAATTCTTCCGGCGTGGAGGTCGGGCGTTCGCGAATGACGCGCCAGGTGGCGGCGATGATCTCCTTCTGTCGCTGCGTCAACGCGCTGTTGCTCCCCTCACCGCCCTGAGGCCCCACGTTCTGTTGCGCCTGTCGATACGTGCGTTCGAAAGGACGAATCTGAAGGAAATATATATCGCTCATCCCCACGCCGGGCCCCGAAACCTTGTTGTTATCCCGGGCCATAGCGTAATAGCTGATCACATCGCCGGGTTGAAGATGGAATTCCTCCAGGAAGAACGTATGCGTCCCGGTGATGCGCTGGGGAGCGGCGCGGCGAGCGCGATAGAGTGTCACCGTCTGTTCATCTCCGCCATTGATGGAGAAGTGGAGTTCCAACGTCGCGATCCCATTATCGTCTTCAGCTCGCGCTTGGGTGAACACTTCCTGGATGCTCGTCGCCTTCACGTCGCGTCCCGGCTTCTCTATGGTGACCGTCGGCGCTCGATCATCCACGGCAGTGATGTCGTACACGTTCGAGCCGGCGTACGTTTCGCCAGCCGACGTCAAATCGATTCGATACGTCGTCGTGCTCCGAACGATGATCTCTCCAACGAACTGAGTTGGTCCGACCGGCTTCATCTCCCGGCGCTGGCCATCGTGGAGAACCAGCGTCGCCGCCTCCGCCGGTCGCGTGAGGGTGGCGAGGACTGTGACGCGCGTCCCTTTGATGGCCACGATATCGCCGCCGTTTTCGACAGTTCTGGCCGGTCGATGAGTATAGGGCGGGAATTGATAGGTGAGGTCGATCTGATCAACCCAGGCGAGTTCGGCGACGGTGATGGTGAAAGCGGGCGAACGGATGTGATCGGCTTGCACATAGTAAGTGACATCTTGCTGAAGATTGAACAACATGAAACGATAGGCCTGCGCCTCCTCGTCGAGGTCCATGGGTTGACGAATCCAGGTGGGGTGGTCTGGCCGTTTGAGATAGAGATCAACGCGTTCAGCGTGAAACCCGTGCAACCGGGCTCCGATCACTTGATCAGCGCCCTGAGGCACGCGCGCGTCGCCTGGGGTGACCGTGATGGTGTATGGAGAGATGCCCGCCGCCTCGCTCCAGGGCGCGTAGAGTTTAGCGAGGCCGGTGAGCAGCGGCCGGGGGCCGGCCATAAATAGCCATCCGAAAAGGCCGAGGAGCACGAGCAACGCGCCGCCATAGAGCCGGAGGCGTCGCCGGGAGGTCACCGCATCGAGGTTCACCGATGCGATGCGCTCAGCGGCATCGCGGACGAGGCGATGGACGAGCGGCGTGTGAAGGCGCTCGTCGCGCTCGGCGAATTCCGCAGCCGTCACCAATCGATCGTGCAGCCCGCGGTGCCTCTCTTCGATGAATCGCGCCATGCGCACGTCGGGGATTCGTTTCGACAAGGGTTTGAAGAGAAAGAATCCCAGCGCCAGCGCGAAGATGGCCAGCGAGGCGATGCGCAGGCCGAGAATCCATGGTTCGGTATAGCGAAAATGATCGGCCAGGGCCGCCGAACCAAAGAAGGCGAGGCCACCAATTGTCAGGCTCATCGCCAATCCCTTGAGGATGACGGCGACGCGCCATCGCCAGCGGGCGGCTCGCAGGAATGCTCTCAGGGTGATTCGCTCACTGCTCGCGTTCATCAGTCTCTCACTCATTTCAACCTCACAGTGCGCGGCTCGATATCGCCGCGCCGGGTTTCGCTTCCAGGATCGAAGAGTCGGAAGCCGTCGTCCGCTCTCTCAACCACTTCGCTCCCATCCCCTCAGCGATGAAGAGGACGATTGCCGCGACCAACAGCGGCCACTCGAATGTTCGTCCCCTCGGTCGCTCTTCGGTGAGCGAAGAGGACGATATCGCCTCGCGTCTTTCCGTGGGGGCTTCCGATGGCCCACCGAATGCGGTCACCAGTTCCTCCACATTCAACTTCTGCAAATTCGACTCTCGAACATCAACGTTGACGGCGATATACCGCTCTCCCTCATCCGTGCGGAGGCGATAGAATCCCTGCTCGCCAGCGACGAATACCGTTCCATCGGGAGATAGACCGTCGCCAGGTTGCAATCGTCGCTCGCTCGGAGTATCCACCGGAACCGGCATCTGGGAGGTCGCCTGTGGAATGCGAATCGCTTCCCCGAGCACATACCATCCCCGCATGTCCACCGGATGAAGCGAGCCGAGCAATTGATGAATGAGCGGCACGTACATCGGCGAGAGCGGTAAATCGTTCCAGCTCGTGTCCAGACTCGACGTGAAGAGCACCACGCGACCCCTGCCGAGCGATTGCTCGACGAGAAGGGGATCACCGCTGCTCAGGTGCGCCAGCACCGTCGATGCCTCTTTCGCCGCGGCTCGGATATGTCCGTAGAATCTCACCTGGGAGAAATTCCCGCTGCGAGGGCCGGCGAAGGGCGCGAAAATCGGATGTCGGGCATCAAATTGAGCCAGGAGTTCGAACGCGCGATTCGGACCCACGCGTCCTTCCAGGCGCGCTGGCGACAGGCGGGCGAATGCCCGGTTGAACGTCTTCGCCGTCACCCGGCGACCGAGGGCGACGAGGAGGCCGCCTCCCCGCTCCACCCATCGGGTGAGCCGCGAGATCATCGCTTCGCTCATTTGCGGGACATCGTTCAGAATGACGATGTTCGCCCGTTCCAGATCGGCGGGAGAAGCGCGCCCCGCCGGTTTCACCAGGAGCGCGTAGGGATGATTCCGGCTCACGGCCAACGCTTGCTCCAGATAGAAGCTCTCACCACGCATCGACTCCAGACCGAGCACGGCCAGAGGATCGGCTTTCTCGATGACGAAGAAGAAACGATTATCCACCGACAGAGCATCGTCATCGATCTCGATGATGCCGCGATTGCTGCCCTCCAGAAGCGCGAATCCGGTGAATTCGACGACGCGACTCGCTCGGGCATCGAGTTCGAGGCGATGTTCACCTATCGGATGACCATTGAGCCACAAGCGGACGCGCGTCGATTGCCGTTGATCGCTGAAGTTGGTGATTTTGACCAGCAAAGACTCTTCGTACTTCGGCGCGTACACGACGGGACTCAGCCCAATATCCGTGCAGGCGAGATTCGTGCTCTCATCGCGGGCCACATCAATGGGTATCAATCGACCGTTCAGCGGAAATGGATCGCGCGTCCGATCCCACCCGGAGGCCTGGAAATCGGAGATGAGAACGATCACATTCTCTCGTCCTTCGGCTTCGGCGAGCACGCTTTCGGCGCCGCGTAACGCCTGTCCATAGTCTGTGGCGCGCAGGGTCGGGCGAATCTCGTTGAGATCGGAGAGCAATGGCTCGTGATGCTCGCTGAGTGGTCGCACGAGCTCATATCCCTCGGAGAATGTCATCAGGGCAATGCGATCCTCGGGATGAGCCGAGGCGATCACCGATCGGGCTTCTCGCCGAGCGCGATCGAAACGATCACCATATTGCATGCTGTAGGACGTATCGAGCACAATGACCAGATTTCGTCCGCGCTCTGCGGTGCCGGTTTCAGCGAGCTCAGGGGTGAATGGTCGGGCGAAGGCCAGAACGAGCAGCAACAGGGCCAGACAGCGCATGACCAGCAGCAACAGGTGCCGCAATCGTCGTCGCCGCACGGATTTCTGAGGGATCTGGCGAAGGAAGAGCAGCGAGGGGAAGGGGGTGCGCCTGGCCCGTTCACGCCGCACCAGATGGACGATCACGGGAATGACCAACGAAAGAGCACCAATGAGGAACCAGGGATTCAGAAATGACATGGCTATCCTTCACCGACCGTTCTCGCGCCCGAATGGAGAAGAGGTTCTCCTCCATATCGACATTCCCCGGCGATGTTCCTCAGCGAGAGTCCCCCGTTCAACATGTCGCGGCACCCTCCACAGTGGCCAGGGTCGTTGATCAATGGATTGAAATTCAGCATGTCGATCACCACTCCTCGTCTTCCAATCACATTGAGCGCGTCGAGATCCCGAGCATGAACGGTCGTCTCAATGAATCTTGGCTCGTCGCGAGAGATAGGCGAAAAGAGCCCAATCGAGCGGTTGCGAGGTGTGAACGAGCGTGTAGTCGATCTCCGCTCGACCACATTCGTTCTTGAGCGTGCGAATGTGCGCTCGGATGAGCTTCAGGTATTCCTCTCGCAGATACTCGGGCACGACGTGCAGGCGTTCACCCGTCTCCAGATCTTCCATGTCCACGGGGTCGGCAAAAGGGAAGGTGAGTTCGGCTTCATCCAGCACGTGAAAGACGATGACATCGTGCCCGCGAAAGCGCAGATGTTTCAGTCCCGTCATCAGTTCGTCCGGCGGGCCATAGAGATCGGAGATGACGACGATGATGCCTCTTTTCTTGATCACTTCGGCCACCGCGTGAAGCGTCTGACTCACATCGGTTCCCATCTTCGGCGTCATTCTGTCGATGGCCGTCAACACGGCCTGGAGGTGTCCCGGACGTTGCCGGGCGGGAATGTGTTCCAGGAGACCATCGGCGAAGGTGATGAGTCCAACGCCATCCTGCTGACGGTGAGCCAGGTAAGCGAGCGAGGCCGCCAGATAGCAGGCGTACTCATGCTTGGTCAATGTCCCCGAACCGTACGCCATCGATGCGCTGGCGTCGACGACCAGCGTGCAGTGCGTGTTGGTCTCCCCTTCGAACTTTTTGACGTAATAGCGATCCGTGCGCCCGAGGAGTTTCCAGTCCAGGGCCCTCAGATCATCGCCGGGCATGTAAGGACGATATTCGGCGAAATCCGTGCTGAAGCCCAGGTAGGGAGAGCGATGCAACCCGGCGATGAATCCCTCGACGACCGTGCGCGCCAGAAGATCGAGCGAGCGAATTCTGGCCAACACATCGGGCAACAGAAAGCGCGTCTTCGATGAAGCGCGTGTGTTCATGTCATTCACTGCTCAAGCCAGCGAGGCGATTCGTGTCCGCCCGGCGACGACGCCGGGCGATCATCGCCATCATCAGCCACGAATAGCGGGCCGACGGGCCATCGAGGAGTGTTGGGCTCGCGACGCATCACCATTCTCCTGATGGCGTGGTCCGGGCGGTGCAACAGATGCGCTCATCACAATCCCGATGTCGGCGGTGGAACCGCTTCCAATAATCGACTGATGACATCGTCCACGTTCACCTGTTCGGATTCGGCGTGAAAGTTGAGCAGGATGCGGTGCCGAAGGACCGGATGGGCCAGCGCGCGGACATCTTCGCAGGAGACGTTATATCGTCCATTCATGATGGCGCGGGCCTTGCCGCCCAGAATCAGGAATTGTGAGGCACGCAGGCTCGCTCCCCAATTCACCCATCGACGAATGAATTCCGGCGCGCCATCCATGTGGGGACGAGAAGCGCTCACCAGTTTGACGGCGTAGCGCGTCACCGATTCGGCCACGGGGACCTGACGCACGAGGCGCTGAAATCCGAGAATGTCCTCGCCCGAGGCCACCGGCTCGAATGCCACATCTTGAGGGGCGGTGGTCGCATTCACGACCTGAATCTCCTGCTCCTCGGGCAAGTAATCGATCTTGATGTTGAACATGAAGCGATCCAGTTGCGCCTCGGGTAGCGGATAGGTGCCTTCCAGTTCGATGGGGTTTTGCGTAGCCAGCACGAAGAACGGTTGCGGCAACTGATACGTCTCGCCCTGCACGGTGACGTGACCCTCTTGCATCGCTTCCAGCAACGCCGCCTGGGTTTTCGGTGGCGTGCGATTGATCTCATCGGCCAGAATGATGTTGGCGAAGATCGGCCCTTTGATGAATCGCAATGTGCGGCGGCCGGTGGCCAGATCTTCTTCCAGAACCTCCGTGCCGGTGATGTCGCTGGGCATGAGATCGGGTGTGAATTGAATGCGTTTGAACGTCAAATCCAACACGTTGGCCAGCGTTTTAATGAGCAACGTCTTGGCCAAACCAGGAACGCCGGTGATCAAGGCGTTGCCGCCGACAAACAGGGCGATGAGCACCTGTTCGATCACCTCATCCTGACCCACGATGACTTTCCGGATCTCGCGCAGAATCCGCTCCCGCGCTCCGGTGAGTTTATCCAACAGTTCGTCTTCTCTGACAGCCATGCGCTCTCCTCGTTAATGCGTGAGTGCGTAGATGATGTAGTTCACGCCGAATTTGTACGCCTGGTTCGTCTCTTCGATGGGGAGGAAGGGATCATCGGACCACTCCCAGTACTCGCTGATATCGTTGTTGTAATTGACCACCATCATGAGCCGTCCGTGCGCGTCCGAGAGTCCGTAGAATTTCGGAATCCCACCCCCATATGGCGGTACAACATCGAGCGTCTCGATGTTGAAGAAACAGTTGAATATCGGGTGAGAGATGTCCAGTTCTTCCAGCTCATATTCGGGGAACGCTCGATGCAAATGTTCGCGCAAATTGTCGAGCGCCCAGCGACCACGAAAATCGTCCACGATGAGAAAACCGCCGCGCAGCAGGTATTCTCGTAAGCCCTTGATCTCGGCATCGCTGAGTTGCATGAAGCCGACTTCGCAGAGGTAAGCGAAGGGATAATCGAATAGTCGCGGATCATCGAACGTGAGGATGACTTCATCGGGATCGGCTTCGATGCTGGTCAGTTCGGTCACGATTTTCATCAGATGGCGGCCACCGCGCGGATAATCGTGCGCCCAGGGTGGAAGCCCCTGCCCGAACAAGGTCGCCCGGCCGACCAATGGTCCGCTGTACTTGATGCGCGCAAACGTGAACCGAGTCGTGTCATCTACGCGATCACTCTGACCGCGCGCCGTGCCCATGATGAAGAGCAACACCATCGCTCCCATGCTGGTGATGATTGTCCTCTCTCGCCCCATCATTGATCTCCTCTCTGCCCGGTCAACTCCAGTAAGAGATTTTGCGCTTTTTCGAACCAGGGCGCAATCTCTAATGAGCGGAGGACGGCTCGCTTGGCTTCCGCCCGCCGGCCTTGAGCCAGAAGAGCTCTGGCCAGATAGTAATACGGCGCGGCGCGATCCACCGGCCGAAGCGCCAGCAGGACGCGAAACTCGCGTTCCGCTCGGACGGGCTGGTCGTGTTCCAAATAGAATTGACCGGCACGAAGATGCCATTCCGCATCGAAGGGATCGATGAAGACGCACCGTTGCAGCATCGCCGCAGTGCGCTCGACATCACCTTCCTCGGCGAGGAGCCAGGCCAGTCGATTATGCGCCGGGACATTCGTCTCATCGATATCGACCAGTCGCTGAAGAACGGCGATGGCCTGCCGGCGCTCCCCGCGCTGCTCATGGAGCTCGGCCAATACCCAATAAGGGTTCTCCTCGCCGGTGTAGTAAGGGAATAGCTCGATCGCTCGTTGAAGATGTTCGATGGCTCTGGCGATGTCGCCTCGACGCCGATACAGCAGCCCCAGTCGCCAATGAGCGAAGAAACTCTCCGGGTTCTTCACCAACATGCGGCGCAAAGCGCCTTCGGTCACTGTCCGATGTGACGGACCCAGAACATCGAAGTCCAGCGCGCGCCGATAGCTGGCCGTTATTTCATCGACATAAGCGCGAAAGGCGCGATCGAATTCTTCGGCATTCATCCCCAGCACGCGCGCGAGCGCCTCCTCCGTCGTGGCATTCTGTTTATATGCCTCTAGCAGTTTCAGGATTGCCGGGAAGCCGAATCGTTCATCGATGAATGCGCATATGAGCGAGGCCTGGAAATAGGCCAGCGCCAGCGCCTCCGGCGATGACGGTCGGAGAAAGGCGCCATCCAATTCGGCGATGGGAACGAATCGCCCATCCACGAATGCTTTCAGTGAGCCGATCGTCCAATCGTCGCCCCACCCGGGTCGCGCTCGCCGCTCTTCGTAAACGGAGAGGCCTTCGGAGAACCAGCGAGGAATCTTGTAATCGGTCATCTGAAGCGTGATCACGTGAACGAATTCGTGCCAGGCCGTGCTCCCCCAATTGAAGTGACCGGCGGGACGGGCGGCCGGAGAATCCATGGCGATGACCGGGCCGAAACAGACGCCCAGCGCTCCCAGCCCCGGCAAGCCCACGGTGCGAACGGCGAAGTCGGCGTGATGGGGGAAGACTTCGCAAATGATCGGACTGCGCGGCGTGAATCGATATCTGACCGTCAACGTCCGATAGGCTTCTTCCAGCAACGAGACGAGATACGGTCCGAGCACATCGCTCTCCTCGGGCGCCATCTTGATGAGGAAGTGTTGACTGATCGTCTCCCGATACTGGCGCATGCGGTCCAGGAGATCGAGCGTATTCTTGGTCCACAGGTTGAACGGATCGCCTTGGAACGCTCGTTCCAGTATCCGGCGGCCTTCGCGCTCTTGGCCAATACGCAACAAATTGATCCCCAGCGTGGCATATGCGTTCCACAAGCGAGGTGAAAGCTCAATGGCCCGCCGCGCGAATTCAACGGCGCGGTGATAGCGGCGATGAATGACGGCGAATTCGGCCAGCGTGTGATAGAGTTGGCCATAGCGTGGATTGATGCGCAGAACCGTTGCGATGTCCTGCTGCAAGGCGTCCGGGCGATTTTGTAAATAATCGGCCACCGCCCGCAAGGCATGGGCTTCCAGTGATCGCGGATTGATGCTGAGGGCGCGCTGGAGGGCATCTCGGGCTTCCCGGAATTGATCGGCTTCCAGGTGAAGCGCGGCTTTCAGCGTGTACGCGTCCACCAGATGCGGATTGATGTTCAGCGCGCGTTCCAGAGCCTGCCAGACCATCGGGCCTCCATCGATGCGGCGACTCCGGGCCAATCCCAGATGGGCTCGCGCACTGTGAGGATTGATCTTCAAGGCATCGCGGAAAAAGCTCGCCGCTTCGGCATAGTTATATTTCTCGATGTACAATTCGCCGGCACAAAGATAGGCATCAATATACGTGGGATCACGTTCGATGGCGTCCAGGTAAAGCTCATTGGCCTCATGATAGCGCTCCACGTGAGCCAGCGCCTGAGCGATCAACGTGAGCTCGTCGGCGCGGATGACGCGTCGACTGTTGTAAGAGGCGACGAGTTTCTGAAACTGCGTTTGGGCTTCTTCCATCCGACCCAACGTCGTGAGCGCGAGGCCGGCATTGAGCGTGGCTCGCAACGCGTCCGCGCCGCTTCCTTCTCTCGCCGCTCGTTGAAACTCCACGAGAGCATCTTCGTAGCGACCGAGGATGAGATAGAGTTCGCCGCGCTGATTCCTGAGCGCCGCGCGATCGGGATGACGAGCGAGAAATTGCGCCACGGCCCTTTCGGCCTTCTCGTATTGACCGGTCTCCAGGTAAACGCGAAGCAGGCCTTGCTGTGCCTGCTGGTGATCCGGGTCCGCTTGGAGGATGGCGGTGAACACGCGGATCGCTTCCCGATATTGACCGCGGTTCACATATTCCCAACCGCGAGCAGTGGATTGACCCTCAACGCGCCCACTGGACGAGCAGATGATGGAGAGACTCACCACGAGCAGCATGCCGATGAGTCTCGCGGGAGGCGAGAGCCAGCTTAATGTTGGCCATCCTCGGCGATGATGAAATCGGCTGGTCATCGTTTCTGTCGCGCCTTGATCGACTGGTTCACGCGGGCCAGTCGAACGAGGAGTTTTTCCAATTGGGCGTCGTAAGCGGTCGGTGACATTTCCGCCTTCCGCGCCTTCAGGGCTTCAATGGCGCGCTCCAGTTGTTCTTTCTCATCCAGCAACTGCTGGAGAATGGGATCATCAACGGCCTCTGCTGATGGGCGAGCGTCAAGATACATCGTTCGAGCCAACCGGCCATCGCCTTCTGTGGCGTCCTGGTGGCCGACCTGATCACCATTATCGTCGAGCATAGCGTGTTCGGTGGCGAGAATGCCTCGTCGCTTATACCATTCGGCCGTCATCCTGGTGGCATAAATGAAGGCTTCCAACAGGGAAATGCGTTGGTTTTTGTCCGTATCGGCCTGATCCGCCTTGAAGGCCTCGATGAAGAATTCGGCAAATCGCGTGGCGTTGCGCTCATAGCCACTTCGCGTCGCCGTGATCACAATACGTCCCGGTTGGCTCAGCGGTTTGATGAACGCGCCGCTGGCGCTGGCCGCATTCACCAGGATGACGGTGTCGGTGGGCAGCGCGTCCAATAAACGGTCGAAATCCTCGGCGGTCAAATCGGGTCCCGAGAGATTGAACTTGGCCTGTTGACCATCGAAGCTCCCGTGGCCGACGAGAAAGACGAAGACGAGATCGCCCGGCTTCACCATAGTCTTGAGTCGCTCGAACGTCGATCGGACCTCGATCGCCGTCGCGCGGGCGGTGTTCGCTCTCGTCGTGTCAGATGGCGAGCTCGTGAGATAGAAGAGGTGATCTTCGGCAAACTCCAATTGGCCGCGGAGCAGATCGACCATGGCGTCGGTCCAATTTCGGAAGCGTTGAGCATAGAGGGGGTCGCCGCCCACGCCCTCGATGATGACGGCGAATCGGTCGGGTGTCCCTGGTCCTCGATCCGCCGTTCGTTGAGAGGGGGCGGTGATCACGAATGAGAGACACATCGTGACGAACAACGAACAACGGATGATGCCGGATAATCCCATCATGGTAATCGATGTCGTTTCCTCAACAGCCATTCCAGGCTGGCCAGCCCGATGAGCACCAAGAAATTGATCGGCATGTCCCACAACTCTTTGGTGATGCGCATGGACGCAGCATTCTCCTGATAGACGATCTCCTCGGGCAGCCGATGCGCCGTCTCCGACGTGTAATACCGTCCACCGGTTTCCTCGGCTAATCGGCGGAGGAAGTCAACATGCTGCTCGGCGTCACGGAATTCGCGATGGACATCGCCGACGATGAACCCGGCGTGGGCGCGACCGATGATGTCTCCCTGGCGTTGGGCCGTGACCTCTAAGCGGTGAATGCCGCGTTCCCGCGACGTCCACTCGCCGACGTAACCTCCGCCTTCGGGCGTCCATTCGAGTTGGACGATATCTCGCCTTCCGTTCGGTGCGCTGATGCGGGCCGTGACCGTGGCATCGCGAAGCGGATGGAACGCGCGACTGTAAACGTCGGCGCGTATGCGCACGACGTCGCCGAGATCATAAGCATCGCGATCGGTGGTGACCATCACCGGATCGGGCGCTTCATTGACCAGGTAGCGCAGCAGTTGCTTCCAGAAACGCTCGTGCGACTGATCTTCGAACGGTCGTTGCATTTGCCAACGCCAGGAATCTTCGGCCATGAACGCCAGACTGCGCCCGCGACCATAACGCTGATAGACGAGCAGAGGGACGGGCGGCCCGTGATCCGAGCGCCCTTCGAGGAGAATGATGGCTCCCGGCTTCACGCCGGAGGGAACCTCGCGTACGGTCACCGCTGGCAAGGCGTTCCATATCTCGGCATTCATGACCGCATCGTCGCTGAGTCGCGTGATGGCGTGAAGCGTTCCATTGAACGTCAGCCGAGGATGTACGCGCCGTAGCGCGGCAGCGGGCGCTTGGTCGTTCAGATAGATGGGCAGCAGGTCGGCAATAGGCGTGGTCGCATAGCCACCGGCGGAAAACGCCCGTCGCCCGCCGAGCATGAGGAACCCGCCGCCTCGTTCGGCGACGAACGCTTCGATATTCTTCAATTGCTCGAAGGAGAAGAAGGTCGCTTCCACGCTCCCCAGGATGAGGCCCTTGAAGCGGAAGAGATCCTCTTTGGTTTGTGGGAATCCATCGGCCAGTTCATCAGGCGTCTCGACGCCCTGTCGATAATACTTGTTCTTGGCCGTGCGCAGGAGTGAGGTGAGCGTCACGTTCTTCTCCTCGTTGAGAGCTGCTCGCAGTTTTCCATATTCCCAGCGCGGTTCCCCTTCCACGTAGAGAATTCGGGGATGGGCGTCGCGGACCATCACCATCGCCTCGCGTCGATTATTCTCATCGATGAGTTCGTCAGGCAGCGGTTCGACGACGAACGTATAGCGCTTCAATCCCGCACCAGCGGGAGTGAAATCGATGGTGATCGGTTGCACCTGGTGCCCATGAGGGAGTTCGACCATCCGCGACCGGATGGTACGCTCTCCTTCCTGGACGAGTACGCGTGCGCGTCGAACTCGATCACTCTTGATGGTGAGACTCGCCCTGATAGTGGAACCCTGGAGGATGGATCGCGGGAGGTCGACTTTAGCGAGTTCGATATCGCGATCGAAATGCGCCCGACCGAGACCCACGATATAAAGCGGGACGCGACGCGCCTTGAGCGTGTTGATGAGCGGGAGGAAATCGGCGTTCACTGTGTTCGCTCCATCGCTCATGAGCACAATGGCCGACAGGGGAAGACCGCGAAAATCATCGAGCGCTGTTTCGATGGCGGCAGCCAGGTCGGTCCCCTCGCCCGACGCCGTAAGAGAGAGGGTCGGATCTCGACGAGCTTTCCGGGAGAAGGCATAGAGGCGGAGTTTGAACTTCTCATTGAGTCGTTGATGAAACGCACTTGATGCGCTCAATAGCCGTTGCACCACATCGATGCGTCGCCCATCAGCTTCATCGGCAATACTCATGCTCTGTGAATCGTCGGCCAGCAGAGCGACGAAGCTGCGCTGAGGGATGACGACCGAGAGGCGAATCACCGGCTGAAGCAGGCAAACGAAGAGCATCCAGAGCAATCCCGTCCGAAGCGCGATCAGGCCGAATTTCGTTCTGGTGGGGAGGGGCGTCCCTGTCCGGGAGTAGCTGAGAAACGCGAGGATCAACAATCCCACCAGCAAGAGCACTATCCATTCGGTGGAGAGCCCGGAGGCGAAAGCGATCTCACCACGGCGAAAGACGATGGGTTGGTATTTGAATAGAAACTCGAACCATCTATCCATCATCAACCACTGCCCTCATCCCTCTCCCCCATCCCGTATGGTTCCCGGCTTGAGGTCCTCCTTCATTGTAGACGATGCTCGAAACGAGGTAAACCGGAGCGGGGTAAAAACTTGTAATGGCGTTCTCGGTCGCCCTCATGATGAGGACGCCACGGATGGGGAGAGAAAGGTCTCCTGACGCCGAACGGCGAAGCGCGCGTTTCGAGGCTCGCATTTCATGCGGCCATTCTCGATGTTCATCGGCTCCGATTGAGCGACGGTTCCATGAGGACCGGGGACTCTTCTCCGACGCATGAAACCGCGTTGTTGCTAGTCGCCTTGCTTGCTGTCCGACCGGGTTCCTGATACCATGTAGTCATGATGGCGAAACACAGGATGCGCACACGACTTGGGTATCTTTTGTTCGGGGCCATTGTGTTCATCGGGTTGGTCATTCCACCTCCTCGAGTGACGGGGGCCTGGGAGAATCTCGCGCTCGTGCCGCAGGCCGGCCGTCGTCCGGAGCGACGCCCACGACCGAAGGCGGCCGAGCAAAGTGGAGAGAAGAAACCGGCCACTCAACGGAAAAAGAAGCCGCCGGTGGTCGAGGCGCCATCCGAACAGGCTATCCAACTGGAGGCCAAATTGGTGACCGTACCCGTGGTCGTCTTCGATAAGAAGGGCAATCTGTTCACCAAGCTGAAGAAGGAGAACTTCGCCGTTTACGAGGACAACGTCCGGCAAGAGATCGTCACCTTCGCCGGCGAAGAAGCTCCATTGACCATGGTCATGCTCATCGAGTACAGCCGCATCATCCAGTGGATTCGCTATGAGGTTATCAATCCGGCGGGCATCTTCGTCACGCGGTTCGTGAAGCCGGGCGATTATATCGCCATCGTGGCTTTCGATATTCGTCCCAAAGTGCTGGTCGATTTCACCAGCAATCCCGGCGAGTTGCTCAACGCGGTCAATATTCTCATTCGCAATCTGCCGGCGTTCAGCGAGGCCAATCTCTACGATGCGTTGAAGTTCGTCCTGGAAGGGGGGACGGTCGATGGAGAGGAATACGGCGGCCTGGCTCAGGTGAAAGGGCGCACCTCGGTCTTGTTGATCGCTACCGGCATCGATACGTTCAGCCGGATCAACTATGACCAGGCGCGCAAAATCGTGGCCAATGCCGGCGTGCCCATCTACATCATCGGCGTGGGCGAGCTGGCTTATATTCTGGCCGAACCCTATCTCTCCGGGCCTCAGCGATTGACCTTCCTTCAGGCCCAGAATGCGCTACGCACTTTCGCCGAATCCTCTGGCGGCCGATTTTACAGCGTGCGATTTCAAGGAGCCTTGCCCTCGGTGCTGGATTCCATCTCCACGATGATGCGCCATCAATATGTGCTCGGTTACAGCCCGTCGACGCCGCGAAAGAAAGGAAAGAAACACAAGATCACCGTGCTCGTCGATGTCAATGGCGACGGGAAACCGGATAATAAGCAATTAGAAGTGCAATACCGCCGGTTCTACATCGAACCCAAAGACGATGCCAAGTAGAGATGGGGAATGCAGTGGCGAGTCATAAGATGAGCTGATCGAGCAATCGCCGATGTTTCTTCGTGAGTGAAGGCGTTGTCCGCCGACTCCACCATCGCACGATCCCCTATCCTCTGTTCTCAACCAATTGAAGAAATTTTCGAGGGGTGAATCGTTTTTTATCGAAAAATACGTCTATTTCTAATGGAGACCTGTCCGTGAAGGGAGGAGTCGAACCCATGTCAGTTCCAACGGCTATGTTGAGCATACCGAGAGGCGATGAGGGGCGCGAGCCGGTTGGGGCTGGTGACTCGCTCTCATCTCATCGGAGGTTCGCGCCCGTCGCCGACCGATCGATCGGGGCAGTGGAACAACCGTCCGACGTCGAGAGGATGGCTCATCCACCGGAATCGCTGGAGCAGGCCTGGGCACAATTCCTCCAGAAGCATGCTGGGAGAATGCTGGCTTTTCTCCGCTCATGGAGCTTCGATCATGATCAGGTGATGGATCGATTCGTATACATCTGTGAGAAGTTCACCGAAGACGGTTTTCGCAGATTCAGGTTGCATTCCACAGATCGCCCACCGAAATGGTAAACAAAGATGTTGGCGTCGATAAAAACGCGGTCACCGTCCGAAAGCTCAGTCAACGTCATATTCGAGTTCTTTATCTTCCGCTATCCAACGAAGTGTCTCCTCATCCAGGGAGATACTCGCCCACGTCGTTTCGACCACGGCCATCGCCTGTTTCTCATCCACGGGTTCCGAGGCAGTCAGGTGTTCGATCCACTGATCGATCTGGCGGAGGAGTTGCTCGCGATCACGCTCGGATAAGCGCTGCAGCTTGGCGAGAATCTTTTGCTCTCCCGTCATCGAATCTTCCTCACACCTTTTGATATTCACAAGTGCGAATGTACATCCGAAAATCTCTCACTGTCAAGGACTTTCTTCTCCGTCGGTGCGATTGGAGCGCCTGTTCTCAGCCGAGCGGTCTGGAGATCGCGGGGAGCCACAGAGAAATCTAGTCATTGGGTTCAGGTCATAACTATCCTCTCGCCAGGCGCGGGCTATCCCCTCGTTCTAGGGGAAGGCCTTGCATTGGCACTCCATAGAGAGACCGGCCATATGCACAAGCAATCAGAGGAACGCCTGTTAGGGCGCCCGTCTTGAGACGATCGACCTTTTGATCCACTAAAAGAGCTGGAGGAGCAGTGCGAGAGGGCGCCTGTCTGCATGCGGGCACGCACAGGGAGGCGGAGAGCCTTCTTTACAGGATCACAGTGATCCCCAAAGCTGACGAGCGCCAGGGACTCCGGAGGTGAGCTCCAGGGCTTTGGGGAAATCGCGCGGCAGGTCAGTGAGGAGGGCTCGCCTCGGCCACTACTCCAGAGGGCCATCCCTCACCTCACAACTCGCCCGCGGAGAAACATCGCGCTTGGGGCTCATCGTGGGCGAGCGTCACTGATCCGAAGATGAACCCCGAGACCTGTTCGTAGATGCTCCCGCCGCTCGACATGGGGTGGACTCCACTCAGGGGATCAGGTCAGCTCGGCAAACAGTCTCGACGTCGCTCCTGGTGGTGCGATTGCTCACTGGACGATGGTGAACGAGGTGTGTTCTGACGCCCGATGGGTGCCATCAGTCACCGTGACGCGCACATCGTAATGGCCCGCCGGGAATGGCGTCACCGGGAACGTGGCCAGGAATGGAATCCGCCCTCGCTCATCGGGTGCCGGGAGCGTTCCTGGCGCTTGGGCGAGGACTTGTCCCTGCTGGAGGAATTCCACTTTGGCTTGGACCGTGGCTCCGGGTCGCGCTTGCACGACGAAGTAAAACATCATCTGCTCGTCCGACTTGCTGAACGTTCGCGTCAAATTGGGCATGATCACCGTTTGACCGAAGTGGAACGGATTGTTCGCGTCGCGTTCTTGCGGTCGGAGTGGCTCTCCACCCCGGGTGGGAATGATGCTGCTCAGGCGCAGTGCCGATGACGAGGGAGCGGGTACATGAAGCGTCGTGCGGGTCACGCTGGCTCGCCCGGAGCGGGCATCGCGGGCGGCGATCTCGACCTGATAGGCGCCTGGCCGGAGATCCAACGAGCGATAGAAGATGATGTTCGATTTCTTCATCTCTTCCAATCGCTCGCTCGCTGCGCGCAGTTGATAGCGTTGGCCGAGCTTGCCGACCACGACGCCGCGCGCATCTTTGACCAGCGCCAGAACGTCGAGTTCGCCGACATAGACGTTTCCCCGAGGCGCGGCTTTTTTCTTCTTTTTCTTCTTGGCCTTTGGGGTCTCGGCCGCGGCCAGTGCGAAATCGACGATGTCAGCGGGAATTTGTGCGATGACCGACGCCTTCGTCCCCTGGCCTGGGGCAGGGAAGTGGAGCGCTCCCATTTGGAGTGCGAAGTCGCGAGGGGGCGAAGCCGTGAAGAGGAGTTCCAGGAGCGGTCGTTCGAAGGCGAACACCGGCGTCGCCTCGGCAGTGCGCAGAGCGAAATAACCGGCGCGTGCTCGTACCCGGGCGCCCGGCCGGTTCACTTTGACCTGAATCGTGCGGAATCGCCCATCGAACGTTTGATTGGTCGGCGCATAGGTCAGAAGATAGTAGCTTCGCATGTCTTCATCGATGCGGCGTAGACCGGATCGCAGATCGTTGGTATGACGGATGGACAATCCGCCGGTGGCTTCGGCCAGCTCGATGAGCACGCTTTCAGTGTTCATGCGTCCCAGGCTCTCAGCGCGACCGAGCATGGACTCGCCTCCCTCGACGTGAGTGGGATCGGCTCCTCGCGCTCGGGCTTCGGCCAACGCCGACAGTTCACGGCTCACCCGTTCTTCCTGGCTCTCGATGCGCAGGCCGGCAGCATCGATCGTATAGATGGCCACGTTGGCCTGATTCGCCGCGCCGACCACCGACTGAAATTGCGGCCAGAGATTGCTGGGCAGCGAGAATCCTTCGGAGAAGAAGATGAGCGTCTTCCGCCCGGGGAGCCGCTGCTGACCGCGAATGATGGAGAGCAGCGCCAGGACGGTGGCACGGGCTTGTGCTTCGCGCTCGAAGGCTTCGAAGCTGCGAAACGTGCTCAGGAGGACCGCCTCGATGGCCGCGCCGAGGTTCTCGTCGGGGCTCGGCGTGTAAGCCTCGGCAGCGGCCAGACGCACCGAAGGCGGCGCGCCTTCTCCCGACCCCGATTGCAGAAGGCGGGCGACGGCATCGGCGCTGGACGCAAATTGACGCGACGTCCCGCTGGTCGCTTGATTCACCGCTCGTTTCAACGCCTTCTTGTCGCCGGTGAACGGTTGAACGAGAAACAACCGCCGGTCGATACCGAAGATGGCCACTTGATCATTCTCGGCCATGCGATCGACATAATCGAGAGCGGCGCGGCGCGCGAAGGTGCGACTCTGCAGGCTCATGGAGAGGTTGTCGAAGACGAGCGCGATGAGATGAACGGGTCGGCGGGCAACGACGGGCGGGGGCGCAGGTTGAGCCGCGCCGGGTTTCGCTGCGCCTTCTGTTTCCGCTCTCGCCGTCGGGCCTTCGGCGGCGGTCACCAATCGAATGGACTTGATGGATTGTTTGACGCCGTCTTCATAGACCTCGAAATCTTCCGGCTTGAGATCGGTGATGGGGCGATTCTTCTTATCGGTGACGATGACGTCGACGACAACCTCGGCGGCGCCGAGCGTGACCGGGGCCTGTTGTTTCTCGTTCGGCTCCTGCCCCCCGGCTCCAATGGCCAGTGGCCAGAGGGCGAGAATCGAGCAGATGACGACCGGGATTGAGTGGCGACGATGCATGAGCGTTCCCTCCTCACATTGTTGAAACATCAGGAGCGAGGAGCGTAGGGCCAAACTCCTCGCTCCCGGTTCCTCATCAGAAGTTCACCCGGAAGGCAAACTGGATGATCCGAGGATCATATGTCGCGACGATGCGCCCGAAGTTCGGACTGGAGATATTCTCCGACACGTTACCGAAGGCGTCTCGGAAGAATCCCACGGCCCAATTGGTGTGGTTGAAGATATTGAAGAACTCGGCGCGGAACTCCAGATTCACCGACTCGCGCAGCGTGGTTCGCTTCAGCAGGCTGAAGTCCATGTTGAAGAAGCCGGGTCCGCTGACCGCCGTCAATCCCAACGTGCCGACCTCGGCCAGTCCGGGATGCTGGAAGAATTCCGGATTCGCTCCGCGGATGACGACGCGACCGTTCTCATCGACGGTGAAATCGATCAAGCGGGGATCGAACAGGACCGGCGTTCCATCGGGGAGGCGGAAGTCTCCGGTCATCTCGTCCAGTTGCTGAATGGTCAGTCCTTTCAGAATCGCCGTGTTGGTGTCGGAGCGCCCTCGGCGATTGAACGTCCCGCGACCGGATATGATGGAGATGGGCGCGCCACTGCGCCAGTTCAGGAGACCGTTGATCTGCCACCCTTCCAGCATCCGCCCCAGAAATCCCTTGGTGCCGCTCCAGAATCGGCGCCCGGGCCCGAAGGGAAGCTCGTAGATGAAATTGGCATTGAACGTATGGGTCACATCGTAGCTCGGTCGGCGCTTCTCCAACTGCGGTCGGAAAATGTCCAGAAAGGCATCGAAATTATGTTGCGTATTCCCACCGACGTTGGTCAACGCTTTGCCGAAGGTGTAATTGGCTTGGAAGTAAAGGCCCTGGCTCAATCGTCGGCGGATTTCCGCCTGCAGCGCGTGATAGGTCGACCAGGAGAAGTTGCCCAATACGTCGCCGAACAGGATATTGGGGTTGGGATAGAAGAAATCCGGACCGATAGTGGCCGGGATGCGAACGCCCTCGGTGGCGAAGACGCTGTTCCGATTGAGCATCATGAAGAAGACCAATTCGCCGGCTTCTCCGTTGGCGATCAATGTCTGGACAGTGGAGTTGGCCAGCAATGTGCGTCCCAGGTTGGCCAGTTGCGAGAAGACCTGGAGCGATTGGAGGAAAGATCGACTCAACGGGATGCGATTATCCGGCTGTCCATCGCCATCGCGATCCTTCATCAGTTCGGCCTGGAGCAAGCGGATGTCGCTCAGGTACTCGGGCGGGAGCCTCATCTGATTGAGATCGATGGCGCGGAATAACTGGGTGCCGCGATTGCCCACATAGCGGATCTCGAAGCTCGTGTCGCGGAAGATCTCTCGTTCGATGGACAGCGTCCATTGCTGGACATAAGGGACCTGGAGATTGGGATTGATGGTGTAAAGGCCGCTGGTGGGATCCAACTTGATCTGTTCGGCGGCGAACAGGGGCATGCGAAATTCGGGAGTGGGAATGGACGGCAATCCTTCGCTCACCCGACCGGAGACCGTGATGGTGATATCCTGAGAGAGCCCTCCATTGGCCAGCAGAGCATTACGCACTGAGGTGAAATCGCTGTCCACCACGTAACTGATGGCATAGCCGGCGCGAATCGACGTTCGACCGTCTCCGAACGGATCCCACGCCAGACTGATGTTGGGAGCAAAATTGTCCAGATCATTGTTGAAGAAGGAGCGCCCCGTCCCTTCGCCGGCGAAGTCGATGAATCCGTTGGGATCGAGAACGCCTTCCACGCCGCCGACGGGGAGGACGCCCAGTCCATCAGCCACCGTGGGCACGGTGTGCCATTCCCAGCGCAGACCGAAGTTGAGGGTGAAGTTGGGACGCAGCCGCCAGGTGTCGCCACCATAGAAGCTCAAAAACCGTTGCTTGAAGACGCGCTGTTCGCGCGCTCCAGGAACGAAACCGGAGGTTCGCGTGGTCACGTTGAACGTCTGGCTCGCCGTCTCCAGGAATCCGCCGAGCAACGCCATGATGTCCGAGGCGCGCTCGAAATCGGTCGACGAGATGCGACCGGGGAATTGGCTCTGGGAGATGGGATTCTGGCTGCCGCCACCGAACCCGAGTGCGTAGGTGGGGATGATGCCGAATTCGTTGAACAGGTCGGAGCTCACCCATCGCACGTGACCGCCGAAGCGGATGTTGTGATTCCCGACCAGCCAGGTGGCATTGTCGATGAGTTCGTAGACGGGCGTCGTTCGGCCCTGCGGCGAGAAGTTCTGAATGGGATTGGTGGTGATGGGGAAAGCCAGCTTGTAGCCGTTCTCGAACTTCTCGGCGTTGAAGAACTCCACCGGGGCGCGCTGGAAGCCGAAACGCAGTTCGTTGGTCATGGTCGGCGTCCACGTCGCTCGCCAGGCGAACGAGCCCAATTGCCGAAGCGATCGCTGCCCGCCGCCGGGAAGACCGGGGAATTTCTCGCCGATGTCATTGAACACGTCGTTGGGGAAGTTGGAGTGAAACTGCCGGAAGATGGCCTCGAAATGATGATCCTGCCTCATCTCGTAATCCACCCGGAATCCCCACAGATTGTCATCCGAACTGGCGCCGCTGTTGAATCGGAACCCGGCGGTATTCAATCCGTCGCCGATGCCGAAATCATTGGGTAGGGGAGTGAGCGCGATGAGTTCGCTGATGACCGGATCGGCATTGACGCCGGCCAGCTCGAAGAGGTTCACCTGCTGAATTTCACCAGTCGATTCATCGCGATAGCGGAAAATGCCCCGGCGCGCCTGATCGGTGAGCACCGTGCGGATGCGCGAAGCGGTGGCGGCCTCCCGCGTTCCTTCGTACCAGGTGAAGAAGAACAGTTTGTCCTTGAAGATGGGTCCGCCGATGCGGCCGCCAAACTGATTGCGAATGAGCACTTCCCGTGGCTCGCCGGCCGCATTGTTGAAGAAGCTGTTGGCGTTGAGCGCCGTATTGCGATGGAACCAGAACACGCTCCCATGATATTCGTTCCCCCCCGAAGGAGTGACCAGCCGCACCTGGACGGCGCCGATGCCCGAGTTCTCTCCGGCATTGGCCGTGGTGATGCTGAACTCCGCCGTGTCATCGACGCTGGGGGCGGTGATGCCAAAGAGACTGTCGGTGCGCACCAGATTGTCCTGAATGTTGATCCCATCCTGGGTCACATTAGTGTAACTGCCGCGCAACCCGTTGATGGAGGCCTCCCGAACTGTGGTGTTCGTCGTCACGCCAGCCTGTAATCCGGCCAGTTGGAGCGGATTGCGGCCATTGAGCGGGAGATCGAGAATTTGTCGCCGAGTCACAATGGTGTTCAACTCCGCGTTGACGGTGTTGATCAGAGCCTGACCTTCGCTGGCCGTCACTTCCACCACTTCGGTCAATTCACCCACCTCGAGGGTGAAATTCACCGTCGTCGGGATGCCCACATCGACCTTGACGTTATCCACGACCATCTTCTTGAACCCCGGGGCTTGGGCCGTCACTCGGTAATATCCTGCAGGCACTTGGGGGAAGACGTACACGCCCAACTCGCTCGTCGTCGTGGTACTCGTGGCCCCCGTTTCAATGTTGGTGAGCGTGACGGTCGCGCCCGGAATGGCGGCGCCGGTGGGGTCTTTGACCGTACCGTCCAGGCGCGAGGTCGTCGCTTGGCCGAGCGCCGTCACGGTCACCGCGAACAGAACGATAACCACTGATGCCAAGTATCTCATAGTGTGTCGCCTCCTCTACGATATTGCGATGGCACCTTAGGCCACACCATTCGGTATTGCAAATAGCGTACCATATCTGGCTCGGAAAACTAACTTCCATTATCATAAGGCGTTGCCTTCCCAAAAGCAAGACCGTCGCTCGAGGGATCATCCAAGTTTTCGGACATTTGTCCGAAAATCTGGAAACGCCGCTTCCCCGGTCGGTCCTCGGAGGACGCCGAGCATACCCCCACCTTGCGTGGGCACTTTGGGTCTTATGCCAAGTGGCGAAGAACGCTTCCGCCCGGCGACCTGGAGGGGAGCCCCTCTGTGCGCTCCCCCCGTTCGAGCGCATCAGGGCCGCTGGCGGCCAGCGCCGGTTCCCATCCGCGGACCGCTGGAGCCATGCGCTGGCCCGACGGGCGACTTCGCCGATCTCGTCCCACCGGTTGGTGACGGTACGTCGGTGGAGATCCTGAGCTTCCGCCCGATCGCGTGATCTCCTGGTTCCTGATTGGGAGATCTTCTGGCCAGTCCACCCATGCGAGTAGGTCCTCAGTCGGCACTCGCTCGATGCGAGCGCCCAAAACCCGGAACCTCTCGCCAGATTCAGCGTTCATAAAAAGCGAGAAGCGAACATGCAGATGATATGAAAGGGAGGCCAGTTATGAGGAAAAACCTGTGGGCATACCTCACCATTCCGGCGTTGATCATCACCCTGGTTGGCATGGTCGGTGATGGCCGAGCTGAGGATCAGGACCAGGAGGGCCAGGAGCGTGGAGGATGCTTCGTCCACGTCTGGGCTTGGGGTGGACAGAGTTTTCTGGGCATCTCTCCCGAGGAGGTCACGGCAGAAACGGTCCGGCGGCTTGGGTTGCCCGAAGAGCGAGGGGCACTGGTCGTCCATGTCGTCCCCGACAGCCCGGCCGAGCGAGCGGGTCTGAAAAAAGACGACGTCATCCTCACGTGGAATGGAACGCCCGTTGAAAGCGCCGTCCAACTTCGACGCCTCATCAGAGAAACGCCGCCCGGTCGGACGGTGCGATTGGGCATATTCCGCGATGGCCGCCACATGGAGCTCACCGCCACGCTGGATAAGCGATCCGCGTGGAGGGAGAAGTGGCGTGCAGACATCGAAGGGCTCATCGGTGAAAGCCTGGAGCACGCCGGGCGGGCATTGAGGAGCCTCGATTGGGATACGCTCATGATGGTCAGCCACCGGGGGCGATTGGGCGTCACCTTGCAGAGCCTGACGCCGCAGTTGGCTGAATATTTCGGCCTGAAGGACCGCTCCGGGGCCCTGATCACTTCGGTGCGGAAGGATTCTCCTGCCGACCGCGCTGGTCTCAAAGCCGGTGACGTGATCATCGCCATCGACGGCCAGACGGTGGAAGATCCCAGCGACGCGGCCCGGATCATCCGGCGCAAGGAGGAGGGTCCGGTAGAGATTCGCATCGTCCGCGAGGGACATGAGATGACGGTCACTGCTACATTGGAGAGGCGCGCGCGCCGGCATCACAGGTTCTCTTCTCCTATCGAGGTGTATGGTGCGCCGTGGGCCCCAAGGCCGTGGATGTTCATCTCACCCCCAGAAGTACCGCCCACCCACATTCGCCCTGGCCGGCCAGCGTTCAGACGGATGAAACCGCTGGCCGAGCGGCAACTCATCACGCGGACATCGCCTCGCATCGCGTGATCCCTCCGGAGGAGAGGCGAGCCCGCCTCGCCTCTCCTCGTCGTCGCCGGCAACCGGCGGGCGATGCTGATTCACGCTGAGGCTGAGACGAGCATCGGGGGGCACGCCCCTATCCCGATCCACACTGCGTTCTCGTCAGCCGGGGAAAAACTGTGGTTCACGGCTCTTGGGTCGGGAGTGACTCTTTCAATCCACCTCGGCAACGTCCAAAAGCCGGGTGAACCCATCCTCTCCGAGCGGTCACCGGCTGAAGATCGGTGAGGATGGAGAATCGGCCTCTTGCCGGTCTCCAGAGCATCCCACATCCCCTCGATGCCCATCGCGGCGAACTCGTGGCCATCCGCGCGATGAAGCCCTCACTCCTGTGACCCGGAGCGCGCCACCGGCGTAACGCTCCCGAACGCTCATTGGACGCCCGGCTGATTGCCGAACGCCCGGGCGTATTGCTGCCAGAGGGCATCGCATTCTCCTCGGTGAAGGAGAACGCGGGAGAACCTCAAGGACCAGACCGTGATCCGCAGGCATCGCATTCTCCTCGGTGAAGGAGAACCGATTTCATCGGACGGTGGCTCCAGGCGATGATGGCACGCGACATCGACGCTCCCGCGTTCATTGGCCGCTCCCGCGGTTCTGTCAGATATTGTCGCTTCGATCGTTATCCCCTATACTATCCCCCGGCTCACATGCAATTCATTTTGAGGAGGCCACGCCATGAAACGAAAACTGTTGACCTGGGGTTGGTTCTTCATGACGGTGGCGTTCATCTCTTGTGCCAGGGTGGAATCGCCCACCATCAAGCAGCCGAGCCCGCCCGAGGCCGGCCTGAAGAGCCTCTCGGCAGAAAATCTCGCCAGGCATATTCAGACGCTCGCCTCCGATGAGTTCGAAGGTCGGCTGCCGGGCTCGCGAGGCGAAGAGCTGACCATCACCTATCTCGCCGATCAATTCAAGAAGTTCGGATTGCAACCGGGAAATCCTGACGGGAGTTATTTCCAGAACGTCCCCCTCGTCGGCATCACCGCCGACCCCCATATGCAACTCACATTCAACAAGGGATCGCAGCGGATCGCCTTCCATTACGGCGATGAGTTCATGGCCTGGACCAAGCGCGTGGTTGAGGAGACGGGTATTGACCATTCGGAGGTCGTCTTCGTCGGGTATGGTGTCGTCGCGCCCGAATTCGATTGGGATGACTACAAGGGATTGGACGTGAAAGGCAAGACGCTCATCATGCTGGTCAATGATCCTCCAATTCCCGATCCTCACGATCCGTCCAAACTCGACGAGAAAATGTTCGGTGGAAAAGCCATGACGTATTACGGGCGGTGGACCTATAAGTATGAGATCGCTGCCCAGAAGGGAGCGGCGGCCTGTTTCATCATCCATGAGACCGGACCGGCTGGTTATCCGTGGGAGGTGGTCAGTGGCAGTTGGAGTGGCGAGCAGTTCGACCTCGTCGCGCCCGATAAGAATATGTCACGATGTGCCGTTGAAGGGTGGCTGACCATCGAGAGTGCGAGGAAATTATTCCGATGGGCGGGCCAGGATCTGGACGCACTCAAGAAAAAGGCCATCAGTCGCCAGTTTCGCCCTGTCCCTTTGGGCATCCAAGCAACCATCTCGATCACCAATCAGCTCCGCACGGTGGACTCTCATAATGTCATCGCCAAGCTGGAAGGGAGCGATGCCCGATTGAAGGATGAGATCGTCGTCTATATGGCTCATTGGGATCATCTGGGGAGAGATCCTTCGCTCAAGGGCGATCAGATTTATAACGGCGCCGTGGATAATGCCAGTGGCGTGGCCGGATTATTGGAGCTGGCCGAGGCGTTCGCCCAACTGGAGACGCCACCCCGGCGCTCGATCCTCTTTCTGGCCGTGACGGCAGAGGAACAAGGTCTACTGGGTTCTCGCTATTACGCTGAGCATCCGGTCTATCCGCTGGTCAAGACGGTGGCGGCCATTAATATGGATGGACTGAACGTGCTTGGTCGAACGCGGGACATCACCATCATCGGTTACGGTAATTCTACGCTCGACGATCTCGTTCAGGCCGTCGCTCGGGAGCAGGGTCGCGTGGTGCGGCCCGATCCAGAACCGGAGAAAGGGTTCTTCTATCGCTCGGATCATTTCAATTTCGCCAAACAAGGCGTGCCTGCACTGTATACGGATCCCGGCGTCGACTACATCGGCCGGCCCGCCGGATGGGGATTGCGCATGCGAGAGAAGTACACGGCCGAGAACTACCATAAACCCTCGGACGAATACGATCCTCACTGGGATTTGAGCGGAGCGATCGAGGATCTTCACCTCCTCTTTGAGGTCGGCTATCGCGTGGCCAACGAGGACGCGTATCCCCAGTGGAAGCCGGGGACGGAGTTCAAGGCCAAGCGCGAGCGGATGCTCAAAGAAGCGGGGATTCGCCAGTGATGTCTGGAATGCGCAGTCTGAGCGAGGTGGCGGCGCGCTCCGGGGCGCCGTCACCTCATCGCCACGGGAGGGCGTATGGGCGTCGCACGAGATTTCATCTTTTTTCTCTCCACCAAACCGACGATCACCAATTTCATCGCCCGAAAGGGCATGTCCCTGGGATTCGCTCAGCGGTTCATCCCCGGTGAAACGATGGATGAAGTGCTGGCCGTCGCCGCGCGATTGAACGCGCAGAATCGCCTGGTGAGTCTCAACCACCTCGGCGAGCACGTCCGCAGCGAGAGCGAGGCGAATGCCGCCGCCGAGAATTACAAGCTCATGTTGGAGACCATCCATGCACATCGCCTCCGTGGAAATATCTCCGTTAAACTCACGCAACTGGGGTTAGCCTTCGATCGGGATTTGTGTCGGCAACTGCTGGAGGCCATCGTGGAGCGGGCCACTGCGTTCAATAACGTCGTGGAAGTGGATATGGAGGAGTCCGCGTATACGGAGGATACAGTGAACATCGTCGCTTCGCTCGGCCAACACCGATCGAACATCGGCGTCGCACTTCAAGCCTATCTCTACCGAACTGAGCGGGATTTGGAGCGATTGAAGGCGGTGCGCGTCAAGATTCGACTCGTCAAGGGCGCCTACCGCGAACCCCGATCGGTCGCCTATCAACGCAAGGCCGACGTCGACGAGAACTATCGGCGGCTCTTGGATCGCCTGTTACAACCGCCTTGCCGGGCGGCCATCGCGACGCACGATGAGACGCTGTTGGCCGAGGCCAAGCGGTTGATCGGCGAGCGCCAGTTGACGCCCGAGGAGTACGAGTTCCAGATGGTGTATGGCATTCGGCGCGATCTGCAAGGTCAGCTCGTGGAGGAAGGATATCCTCTCCGCATTTATCTTCCGTTCGGTCGCGATTGGTGTCCGTATTTCATGCGGCGGCTCGCCGAACGCCCAGCCAATACCTGGTTCGTGATCAAAAGCCTGATCCGGGAGCGCGCGGCGAGTCCCGACGGTCGATAGTCAACGGTTGCGCCACTCTTCTATCGAGTCCAATCGACGCAGTGCGGTCGTGGGGGTTCTCCGCACACGGAGAATCCGTAGGGGAGGCGAAGCCATTTCAGCGCCTTCGCTGAGCGAGTTCCAGCCCGTGAGTCAAGGCGATCTGGCGAAAGTCATCCTCGAGCGCTCGCCACTCCTTGATGAGTTCATCGCGCTTCGGGATGCGAGCCCGGTCGAATCGCTGGTCGACGCGCTCGACCTGATCGAGTAAAAGCTGGGCGGCGCGACGCTGGACCGCGTCATCAGTGATGGCCGACACGACGTGAAGATACCCGTGCGCCAACTGGTTCAGCGTGTGGAGCGAGAGGAGGAGATCGATCTCATCGGCCGTATAATCCCGGTCCGCATCGAAGATCAATCGATCACCGATGAGGCGAACGTCGATGGCCCGCAGGTACCGCGTCATCAAGGCATCCATTTTGTTTCCTACTGAAGCGGCGCGACTGATCCGCGCGCCGCTCGCCTCGGCGACGGTGATGGTGAGATCGCGATCGGCTCCATGAACCACGACGGTACGGACGGCGGCCGGAGCGTAGGGTACGGTCACTTCCACTTTGCTCCGGGTGATCACTTGGGTGGCCGGGCCGGTGGGAGGAATCCCTCGCACCCACACGTGAATGGTATCGTTGACCAGGGAATGCTCACCGTAAGTTTGCCACCCTCCAGTCGGGGCTTCCGTATCCACGACGACGCGAACGCTCTGATCCGACAGGCGCTCAGCATAGGCGCTCAGCACCCGTATCGTGCGGCTCTTCGCCGGTGGGCTCGTCGCCGACGTCGAGAGGAGACCCAACCGACGAGCCGTCGGCTCGTCGAGCCTTCCGGTCACCGGGAGATCATGATCGAGCTGATAGTCGCGCAACGCGCGATGCGTCCGTGGACCATAGAGGCCATCAATGGGACCGTCATAGTATCCGAGTTCTCGAAACAGGCGCTGCGCCCGCCGGAGCATCCCCGGCGAGGAGAGAGCGTTGGACGACGATCCTCTCGATGGGGAGAGATCCAGTCGTTGGAGCAATTCCAGGCCGAACTCCGTCCCCGGCTCGATGACCGCTTCGCGCCCTTTGGTGAGGATAGCGCCCGCGGCACCAATGGCCGCCCCCACGCCCGCGCCGGCGGCGGCTCCCTTGCCTCCTCCGGCAATCGCTCCAATGACGGCGCCCACACCGGCGCCACCACCAATGAAGACAATGGTTCGTTTCCTGGCTGAACCACCCTTGATGCGACTCTCTTCTTCGATCTTCTTCCGCTGTTTGGGATCGAGCGGCGTCAATTCGCCGTAGAGGCGATAAATGCGTCCATCGGGAAGAACGAGTCGATCGAAATCAACGGCGATCGTGCCCGGTCGACTCAGTCGCCGGGCCCGCTGAACCGAGGTGACATGTCCTTCCACTCGACTGCCCACTGGGATGACCACGCGGCTATTGACGGTGACGTCTCGAATGACCGTCGCCGTGAATCGATCGCCGACGCTGGCCGTCTTGGAACTGAGGTAGGTCTCCATTCTCAATGCCAGGACCGTCCCTTCGGGAACGATCGATCGTTGCGAAGAGGCGGCTCCCCGAGGAGAGAAAAACAGCGCTGCGCTCGCGGCAACCAACAAGGGAAGAGCGACGAACCGGATGTCATATCTACCCGATCTGATCATGGCGAACCTCCTTCACGATAGGTTTATCGATCCTCATCCCACGCTGCCCCTCGCCTCGTTAGATGCGCGTTCTCATCGGTCGTTTGTCCTCAACGCGCCGCGGGATATGGGATACTGTTTGGCGCCTTTGACCATTCCCGTGTAAGTATCCATCATCGGCGATGGATTGTAAACTCCCGTCCGAAGATTCTCGCTCCCATATCCGAGAGCGCGCCGTGGCGCGCGGTCGCCGGATTTCTTGACAGTCTCCTCGGCTCTCTGATAAATTGCCTAACCCGTGCGGAATGGAGCAAAGCCGATGGTGATGAAGCGAGCCGATTGGATCTTTGTCATAGGCGTGATCGTCGTCATTTTGTTTTTCATCGCGCTCTCCAAATATGGACGCCGGACGCCGCCGCCCATGCCGGCGAACCCCGAACATCAAGCGGCCGAGACGCGGATGGAGTGTTTGCAGTGTCATGATCCGAGACAGGCCGAGGTGGTGAAGCCGATCTCGGCGCGCCATCCCCAGGCCTGGATGGATGAGCGATTCAGTTGCACGGTGTGCCATCAACAGGCAAAATGAGCGATGAGGCGTCTTCGTCACATGATCAGTTCTCGATGGGCGGCGGGTCGAAGTGACGATGAGGATGGAATGTTCAATGCCGAACCCCGACTCAACGACTCGGTTGGGAGGCTCTCACCGGAGAAGTGTGTGGGCGCGCGCGCCCGCGCCGAGCGGTGAGGGGGACATCGAACCACGAGAGCCGTCGAGCGAGGGGTCGAACCATTCCGATTCCACCGAACGTCTCGGTGGCTCGTTTTCAGTGGAGGAGGAGCTATGGCCAAAGCGAAAGCTAAAGTGAAAGCAACGAAATACTACAATTACATCGGCGGGCAGTGGGTCTCGTCAGTCACAGGAGAATTTTTCGAGAATCGGAATCCCGCCGATACCCGTGAACTGATCGGCCTCTTCCCGCAGTCCACGGCCGAAGATGTCGATCGTGCCGTCGCCGCCGCCGAAGAGGCCTACGAGAAATGGCGATTAGTGCCCGCCCCCAAACGCGGTGAACTGTTATACGCCCTGGGACAGTTGCTCATCGAACGAAAGGAAGCCTACGCCCGGGAGATGACTCGGGAGATGGGAAAGATTCTCAAAGAGACTCGTGGGGATGTTCAAGAGGCGATCGACATCACCTTCTTCACTGCCGGTGAAGGCCGCCGCCTGTATGGACAGACGACGCCATCGGAGCTGCCCAATAAATTCGCCATGTCAGTGCGCGTTCCGTTGGGCGTCTGTGCCATCATCACGCCATGGAATTTCCCGATGGCTATTCCCGCCTGGAAGCTCATGCCCGCCCTCCTTTGCGGAAATACGGTGGTGATGAAACCGGCAACCTATACGCCGCTCTCCATGATTAACCTGGCCCGGGCATGTGAAGCAGTGGGGATTCCGCCCGGCGTCGTCAACGTGGTCACCGGTTCCGGCTCGGAAGTGGGGACGCCGTTGATCGAGCATCCGGGAGTGAAACTCGTCTCGTTCACCGGCTCCACGGAAGTGGGACGAAAGGTCTCCGAAGCGTGCGCGCCAACGTTCAAGCGATGTAGCCTGGAAATGGGAGGCAAGAATCCGATCATCATCATGGATGATGCCAACCTGGAATTGGCCCTGGATGGGGCCATTTGGGGCGGATTCGGCACCACCGGTCAACGGTGTACGGCGGCCAGTCGGATGATCGTCCACAAAAAAGTGTACCGGAAATTCCTCACAGCGTTCGCCGAACGAGCCCGGGCGCTCCGCATCGGCAATGGTCTGGACGAGCGCACGGAGATGGGACCCGTGGTCAGCGAACAGCAACTCGAGACGGTCATGCATTATATCGAGATCGGTCGAAAGCGCGATGGGGCCAAATTGGTGTGTGGAGGCCAGCGCCTGACCCGGGGCAAATATGCTCATGGATACTTCCTGGAGCCCACCATCTTCGCCGACGTGCATCCGGAGATGGTCATCGCCCGCGAGGAGATATTCGGTCCCGTCGTCTCCGTCATCCCGTGTCAGTCGCTAGACGAAGCCATCCACATCGCCAATCACGTTCGCTATGGGCTCTCGGCCTCGATCTACACGCAGGACGTGAACAAAGCGTTCCGGGCCATGCGAGATGTTGAGACGGGCATCTTCTACGTCAACGCGCCGACCATCGGTGCCGAGACGCATCTTCCGTTCGGCGGAATGAAGGAAACGGGCAATGGACATCGGGAAGCGGGCGTCCAGGCACTGGACATTTTCTCCGAATGGAAAGCCGTATACATCGATTATAGTGGGACGCTGCAGCGAGCCCAGATTGATACTGTGGAGGTTTCTCAGTGACCGCAAGGCGTGGGGGCGTCGAGGGAAGCCGGCGGGCGTGAAGGGGCGTCCTCCGTTTCCTTCCGCCTCCTCGCGTCTGGTGACGAGGAGGAGGCCATCTCTATGATCATTGGTGTCGTCAAAGAGATCAAAGATAGCGAATATCGCGTCGGTCTCGTGCCGGCTGGCGTGAAGGCCTTGAGAGATGAGGGGCATACCGTTTTGGTCGAACGCGGAGCGGGCGAGGGCAGTGGCATTATGGATGAGGAGTACGTGAGCGCCGGCGCCATCATCGTCGACGATCCCGACGAAGTCTGGGCGCGGTCGGAGATGATGATCAAGGTCAAAGAACCCATTGAACCGGAATACGAGCGGTTGCGCGAGGGGCACATCCTGTTCACCTATTTGCATCTGGCTCCCGCCCCTACGCTGACGCGGACGTTATTGGAGAAAAAAGTGACCGGCATCGCTTACGAAACGATCACCGACGAGCACGGACACCTTCCCCTGCTGGTGCCCATGAGCGAAGTGGCCGGGCGGATGTCCGTCCAGGTGGGGGCCGCCTATCTGGAGAAGCCCAACGGGGGGCGCGGCGTACTGCTCGGAGGCATTCCTGGGGTCTTGCCGGCGAAAGTGGTCATCATCGGCGGGGGCGTCGTCGGATCGAATGCCGCCAAGGTCGCCATTGGTATGGGCGCTCAGGTGACGGTCATCGATCGGAATATGGAGCGACTCCGATATCTGGATGATATTTTCGGCAATCACATTCGCACGCTGGTGTCTAACACCTATAACATCTGGAATGCCATCGAGAATGCCGACCTGGTGATCGGGGCCGTCCTCATCCCGGGAGCGGCGGCCCCCAAGCTGATCACCCGTCAGATGCTCACCTCCATGCATAAAGGGGCGGTGATCGTCGATGTGGCCGTCGATCAGGGAGGATGTGTCGAGACCTCGCGTCCGACCACGCATACCCATCCCACCTTCATCGTAGATGATGTCGTTCATTATTGCGTGGCCAACATGCCCGGGGCCGTGCCCCGCACGTCCACTTTTGCGTTGACCAACGTCACGTTGCCCTATGCCCTCAAGCTGGCAACGCTCGGGCTGAAAGAGGCAATCCAAACAGATCCGGGACTGAAAGCGGGAGTGAATACGTTCGGTGGACATGTGACGCATCCGGCTGTGGCCGAATCACAAGGCCTGGAGTATGTGCCCATTGATGAGCTGATATGACGTGGGGAAGCGCGTCGCGCAGTGAGTTCGTCGCCCGGGAGCAGCGTCCCGGCGCTCGGGATCGGGAGTGAACGCGGATTTCGGTTATGGATCAGTTAGTACTGGCTAATCTCAAGCATCGACCCACGCGGACGATCATCAGCATCATCGGCGTCGCCTTGGGCGTTTGCCTGACGTTACTGACCATCGGGATGGTGCAGGGAATGATCAAAAGGCGCGCCGAGCGAGAGGCCAATGTGGGCGCGGAGATCATGGTGCGCGAGTCCGGATCGCTCGGCTTACGGACCTGGACCTCTCTCCTGTTGCCCATCGAAGACGCGGCCGCCCTGGCCGAAGTCGAAGGCGTCAAGGCGGTCGTTCCTGTGGGGCAATACTCCGTCTCGTCGCAGACCGGCTTCGGTCTGCGGATCATCGAGGGCATTCCTGAGATGGGCTATCAGGAGATCAGCGGGATCGTTTTCGTTCGGGGGCGGATGTTTCACAAAGAGGCCGATGAAGCGATCGTCGACATCGTTTACGCCCAGTCACATCATATCGAGGTCAACGATCATATCGAGGTGTTCGGTCGTCCGTTTCGGGTTGTGGGCATCTATACGCCGGAGAGCGGTCCGCGGATAAAAGTCTCGCTGGAGAAGCTCCAGGAGTATACCGGTCTGTCCAATAAATGTTCGGCCTTCCTGGTCAAGTGCGAGCGTCCAGAAGAAGAAGAGGCTGTGGCCCGGCGCATTCACGAGCAATTCCCCGATCGGCAAGTGCTCTTGACGCGCGATCTGCCCGTCATCTACTCGAGAGGGACGACGGCGATCAATGCCTTTCTGGACGTCGTCGTCGGACTGGAAGCCGTCATTGGCGTGCTGGTCATTCTGTTGACCATGTACACGGCGGTCAAAGAGCGCACCCGGGAGATCGGTATCTTGAAGAGTTTGGGCGCCTCTCGCGCGTTCATCATCAGCGTCATCGAGAAGGAAGCGTTTCTTCTCAGCTTGCTGGGAGTGGGCGTGGGGGTTGTTATTTCACTGGTGACGAAACTCGTCTTGCAAAGAACAATGGACATGACCGTCGCCATCGAGCCCAGAGAGTTGGTCCTCGCTATGGTCATTGGTCTCTCCAGCGGACTGCTGGGAGCGCTCTATCCAGCTTTCGCGGCAGCCAATCAAGATGCGGTCCGGGCATTGAGTTACGAGTAGAGCATCAGCGCCTTTGATCAAGTGCGTGGGGGCATCGAGCGATGATCACCAATGGCAACCGCCTCTTCCGCTCATTTCATGACGCCCCCGGTGCGGGCCTGGGGGCGACATGTGCGTGTGAGGTCTCTCGCTTTACAGTTTTTTACCTCCTCTTCTCCACGTGTTACGCTTTTCCATCCTACACTTATCGAATGTGGCGTTTTATACTTAACGCCGTGTCGATGCGAGGGAGGAAGAAGATGATGAAGATGGGAATAATGGGCGCCGCTCTTGTCGGGTATCTGATACTCGTGGGGGGCGTCGACGCTCAATTGACGGCGGGAAAGGATCTGGTGAAGACGCGGGTGGTGCTCTCGGTGGATAACGTGCACCCTGGCAGCGCCTTTCAAGCCGCGGTGATCGCCGAATTGAAGGAGGGTTGGCATATCAATGCCCATCGACCGACGCTGGAGTACCTGATTCCCACCGAACTGACGCTCGAGCCGGTCCAGGGGCTCACCTTCGGCGAGATTCAGTATCCCAAACCTGCTCGACTGAGGTTTGCGTTCGCCGATCAGGAATTGGATGTCTATCAGGGGCGCATCATCATGCGCTTTCCCGTGACCGTCTCCCGCGACGTGTCGCCGGGAGAGATAGTCATCAAGGGGATGCTTCAATATCAGGCGTGCAATGATCAGATGTGCCTGGCGCCGGTTCGGCTCCCGGTGACCATTCCCATACGCATTGTCGGGTTGGATCAGCCCAGTCGACCGATTCATACGGATATTTTTGGTGCCGGTGGTCTGACGATACCGCCCGGTGAGACGTCGGCTGGGGAAGCGGAGAGCAGCCCGAGCCGCATCGCTCAGTTGATGGAAGAGCAGGGATTATTGTTGACGCTGCTCTCCATCTTCGTGCTCGGGTTGGGATTGAATCTGACGCCGTGCGTCTATCCGATGATTCCCATCACTCTGGGCTATTTCAGTCATCAGAGCGAAGGCCGGACGTCGCGCGTATTCGTGCTGGCGCTCATGTATCTGCTCGGCATCGCCATCACCTATTCGACGTTGGGCGTCGTGGCCGCTCTCACCGGGCAGATGTTCGGCGCCTTCCTTCAGAATCCGTGGGTCCTCATGGGCATTGCCGGGATCATGATTCTGCTGGCGTTGAGCCTATTCGGCGTCTATCACATTCGGCCGCCGCAATTCCTCATGGCGAAAGTGTCGGGGCAGTCTGGTGGCGGTCTGGTGGGGGCGTTGAGTATGGGACTGGTGGTCGGGATTGTGGCTGCTCCCTGTGTGGGACCGATCACCATTGGGCTGCTCACCTATGTGGGAGCGACCGGGAACCCCTGGTTGGGATTCTGGATGTTCTTCTTCCTCTCGTTGGGATTGGGAGCACCCTATGTGGTGCTGGGGACATTCTCCGGGGGATTGAAGAAACTGCCTAAGTCGGGCGTCTGGATGATCTGGGTCGAGCGGTTGTTCGGTTTTTTGTTGATCGGGCTCGCGCTCTATTTCGTCGCTCCCTTATTACCGGATGCGCTCGTGCCCTGGGCCGTATTCGCCCTCGCCGTGGTGGCCGGAATTTACCTCGGCTGGATAGAGAAGAGCAGTACCGGCGGTCGCGTCTTTTACTGGCTGAAGAAGACGGTGGGCGTCATGTGTCTGCTCATTGGCGCTTTCGCCATCATGCCGCGAACCCCGGCCGCGGCCATCACGTGGCAGCATTATGATCCGGCGGTGCTGGAGCAGGCCCGGCGGGAGGGGAAGCCGGTCATTCTGGATTTCTACGCCGATTGGTGCATTCCTTGCCGCGAACTGGATCGATTCACATTCAGCGATGAGCGGGTCATTGAAGCGACCGAGCCGTTTGTGATGGTCAAGGTGGATATGACCCAGTACGAATCGCCGGAGGCCGAGCGATTGCGCCGGCAGTTCAACGTGAGCGGTGTGCCCACCATCATCTTTCTCGATGCTCAAGGGCGCGAAGTTGAGGAGGCGCGAGTGGTCGGTTACCTCAAGGCCGATGAATTCCTTCGGCGCATCCAGCGCGCCCGCGCCGCTCGATAAACGGCCAGGAGTGGTGTTGGTGGGAAGCGGCCTCCGGAATCTCGTGACATGAGAATGTAGGAATTCCCCGTGATCCGATGGTGATCGCGTCCATCGGATCGTTCATTTTCACCTCACCTCGTTCCGATCACGGCTGGTGGCTGTCTCTTGGTCGCGCTTCGCCTCGGAGGACGTCATCGAACGTTGGGCAGCATTGTGCTCATCGGAATGAGAGGGAAGCCCCGTTGAGGAGGTGCTCGGGAGGAGCTCGCCGCGCAGGAGGGAGCGGTGTATCCAGCCAGTGGCGTCCCTCGATTGCCTCGCCTAGTCATCGGAGGGGGTGTAAACGTCAGGGGTGACCATGGACACGCCGGGAATCCATGAGGTATGATTGGCACCCGAGTCATAAAGCCAGGTAAGGCGAGACATCACGGTGGTGCGTGTAAGCCAAGAGAGAAGGAGGAACTCCAATCATGAGAACATATGCCGGTCTTCTGGCTCTTTCGCTCCTGCTCCTCGGCGCGATGGGGTGCAACACTGGCGGAGAGAAGACAAAAGTGGCGGAGGCTCCCTCTCCGGTGAAAGAAAAGGTGGCACCAGAGAAGAAAAAGGCGGCTGAGGAATCATACGAGGGTGTGAAGCTCTACGCCACCATCGAGACCAATATGGGCACGTTCGAGTTCGAGCTCTTTCCTGACAAAGCACCGAAGACGGTGGCCAATTTCGTGGAGCTGGCCGAAGGGAAGAAGTGGTGGACGCATCCGCTGACGCGACGGCGACAGAAGAAGCGGTTTTACGATGGGTTGACTTTTCACCGTGTGATCCGTGATTTCGTCATCCAGGGAGGCGATCCGCTGGGCAATGGCCGAGGGGGACCCGGATATAAATTCGAAGACGAAATCGTGCCCGATCTCAGGTTCGATCGGCCGGGACGGGTGGCCATGGCCAATTCCGGTCCCAATACCAATGGGAGTCAGTTCTTCATCACGCTGAGGGCGCTACCCAAGCTCAATGGGAAATACACGATCTTCGGTCAGGTCGTGAAGGGGATGAGCGTGGTCAGGAGAATTGCTCGCGTCCCGACCGATCCCCGGACTGATCGACCGCTCAAGCCGGTCATCATGCGCAAGGTGACGATCAAGCGCGTTCCCATCGACCAGTCGAAATCATCGGCTCAAAAGGAGGCCGGCCGTCGATGAGCAAGAAGGTGCGACGGAAGAAAAACCGGCAACGACGCAGGCGTTCTGGGCGATCGCGGCCCGCCTCCGATCAATCCGGCCGCTGGTGGCAGGGGCGTTCTCGATATGTGATCATCTGGGGCGTCTTTCTCGTCCTCCTCGGCGTGTGGGCGACCGAATTTGGGGGAGTGGACCTCCTCAGGGAGAAGTTCATGACGGATCATCACATGTACGCGGTTTTGGAGACCAGTATGGGGCGCATCAAGTTCGAACTCTTCCCGGACAAGACGCCGAAGACGGTCGAGAACTTCGTTGGACTCGCCGAGGGAACGAAGCCGTGGACCGATCCGCGGACGGGACAGAAAGTGAAGCGGCGATTCTATGACGGTCTCACCTTCCATCGCGTCATTCCCCAGTTCATGATTCAGGGGGGAGATCCGTTGGGGAATGGGACGGGCGGTCCTGGTTATCAATTCGAAGACGAGATCGTGCCCGATCTCAGGTTCGATCGGCCGGGACGGGTGGCCATGGCCAATTCCGGTCCCAATACCAATGGGAGTCAGTTCTTCATCACCGTCGCCCCCACGCCGTGGCTCGATCAGCGTCACACGATTTTTGGACAGGTCGTCGAAGGGCAGGAGGTCGTGGAGAAAATCGCCAATGTGCCTCGTGACGCCCGTGACCGGCCGCTGAAGCCCGTGATCATCGAGCGCGTGACGATCGAACGGTGACGCCCTCTGCTTGGTGAACCCGAGCGGGCGATGCCGCCCTTCTCGGACGAGGAGGGCGGCCTGTAGCGGCCAGAGGTTCGCTCATCGACGGCTGGTATGATCGTGGATGATCTTCCATCCCTGTGGCGTTTTCCTGAAGATCAGCGTGAACAATCCACTCATTGGCTTCGGGGGCCTGTCCAGCCTCCATTCGCCGCGCACCAGAGCGCTCCGGGGTCCGAGCAGTTGAATGTCCAGATCCAGAAATTGGAGATGTCCCATGGGCTGACCTTCGGCGTGATATTGACGCCGATAGCGCTGGAGCGTCGCTCGCCACCCGCGCAATTTCGTTCCCCCGGAGAAGAACGTCAGCTCGTTCGACGACCAGTATCCGCGCATGAATCCTTCCAGATCACCCCGGTTCCAGGCATCCACTTGCTGGTCCAACACGGCGCGAATGGCCGCCCGGTCGGCTTCGTCGCTCTTTTGAGCGGCCCGTTCCCCGTGGCTCGATGGCGCCCCCGCACAGGCCGGCAATGCGCTCGCCGCGCAGAGCAGGAGGAACAGGGCGAATGTGTTCATCGATGGCTTCATCATCTCTGACGGGTTATTTATTGAGCGATCTCCACAGCTGGTCGCGCTCGAGTTTGCGCACGATCTCCAGGGCCTCCAATAAGTTCGTCTTGACCACGCTCCAGTCCGGGTACGTCTCCGTGTCGATGGCCATCTCCACCTCGACGAGCAGGGGATGGAGTAGCTCGTGGAGCCGCTTCAGTTGTGTTTTGAGCTTTGCCACCGTTCAACTCTCCCAGGTCATGTTCGTGCCTCATAATCATATCACACTCTTCGGTGCGGAGAGATGGAATTTCACCACGCGTGGCCTGAGAGAGAGCTACCCGGATGATCGCTCGTTACTACCATAAGGCGTCCGGGCGGGGAGGTGGAGCATCAAGCGGGCGATGCGCGTCGTTCTCCCGATCAGGCGGTTGGTTTGTCGGTCGGTCGATCGCCATTCGCGGTTGGTGCCTGTTGCTTTTTGATCTCTTCGAGCAAGGCGCGATCGCGTTCGTTGAGATGAGCCCGAGCCAGTAAATCGGGACGCACGCGCAGCGTCTTCTCCAGCGCTTTGCGTCGGCGCCACCGCTCGATCTCAGCATGATGGCCACTGAGGAGGACCTCCGGGACCTTGAGACCACGAAACTCGGCCGGACGAGTGTACTGGGGATAATCGAGGATCCCTTCGGCGAACGAATCCCGCTGAGCCGAGGCGTGATGGCCGAGCGCGCCGGGCAGCAACCGCGTCACGGCATCGATGATGACCATGGCCGGGATCTCGCCGCCGGAGAGGATATAGTCGCCGATGGAGATTTCATCGGTGGCCAGATGCTCGGCGACCCGTTCGTCGACGCCTTCATAGCGACCACAGATGAGGATGAGACGCTCCATGCGAGACAACCGTTCGGCCTCTCGTTGATGGAAGACGCGCCCCTGGGGCGAGAGTAAGATGATCGCCGTCGAGGCCGGTACGGACCGACCCCCAATGAGCGTTTCCACGGCCTGGAAGATGGGCTCGGGTTTGAAGACCATCCCCGCACCACCCCCGAAGGGACGGTCATCGACCATCCGGTGTTTGTCCGTGGCATAGTCCCGCAAGTCGTGAATGTGAATCTGAATGAGGCCCCGGTCTTGGGCGCGCTTGAGGATGCTATACTGCAGCGGGCCGCGGAACATGCCGGGGAAGATGGTCAAGACATCAAATCGCATTGTATGAAACAGGGTGGCGGCCGGAGCCCCTCATCGTATTCCGCGAGACGAAGAGCACCGATGTCCTTTCACGACGCCCGTCACAACTCCAGTAATCCTTCGGGAGGATCGATCCGGATGCGCTTGGCTTCGACATCCACGTCCAGGCAGATGGCCTTGGCAAATGGGATGAGGTGCTCCCGCCCGTGTTCATCGTGGACGACAAGTAACGGCGTTCCCGTCGTCTCCATGATCTCAGTCACCGTGCCGATGGGCGTGCCGCTTCTGGTGACCACCTGACAGCCGATCAGTTGGAAGTGAAAATATTCGTCCTCCTGCAAATCGACCAACTCGTCCCGGCTGATCTTGACGATGCCACCCACCAACTGCTGAGCCTGTTCAATAGTGTCATATCCGACGAACTTCAGGATGGCGCGTCCTTGATGGAACCAATGATGTTCCAGTTGGAGGACCACCAATTCGCCATCCGGCCGCTGCACATAAACCTGATGCAGCTTGGCGAAACGCTCAGGATGATCGGTTAAAAGGTGAGCCACGACCTCCCCCCGGAGGCCTCGCGTCTTGGTGAGGCGGGCAATGGCAAAGAGTTCCGACTGGGGCGGAGAAAAGGAATCTCCCTCTTGGGACAGTGATGGACTCCTCATTCGCTCATTCGATGATCTCGAGCAAGAATCGCTTTTTCAGTTTCATGCCCGCCGCACTCAGTATCGTCCGGATGGCTCGCGCCGTCCGACCCTGCTTGCCGATGACCTTGCCCAAATCAGACCGGGCCACTCGGAGCTCGAGCACCGTCGTTGCCTGCCCCTCGATCTCCTTCACCTCCACTTGATCTGGATTATCGACCAGCGCCTTGGCGATCAACTCGATCAACTCTCTCATGGACGTCCCTTTTCCTTCCGGGGTGGTGTCTTTGATCGGTGTGCCCTCTTCGTTCATCGTCGTGCCCCCCTTGATTGACGTTGATCCGTCTTCGGAATCATAGCGAGCTGAGTTCGCTGATTTCCCATATCTCAGCAGCGGAGTCGCTCACACCGGCTCGATCTCCAGGCGAGACATCATCCACGTCCGACCACGGCACAGGTCAAGGCGTCGTTCTCTCATGCCGCCGCAGCAACTGGCGCACGGTATCGGTCGGTTGAGCGCCTCGTTGCATCCAAAATTGCACCCGCTCCTGATCGATGTTGATCTCGGCGGGATCCTTGCCCGGGTCGTAATAACCGAGCATCTCGACGAACCTCCCATCTCGCCTCGATCGTTTCTCCGCCACCACAATTCGGTAGAACGGTCGCTTCTTCGCTCCCATCCTCATCAATTTTATGGCTAACAACGCTTTACCCTCCTATTATATGGTGATATGGCAAATTTTCCAACTCTTTTTTACCCCCACGCCGTCCCCTCCGGCTCTCTTCGGCTGGCCGGAGAGCTCATCCTCTTCTCCTCCTCTTCCTCTTGTGTCGAGGTTTCCGGCGCTTATTGGTCTGCTGGGCGAGCGCCCCCATGCCCGGCCATTGTCCGGCAGCGATATGTTTCATCATCTCGCGCATCTGGCGATACTGCTTCAACAGTTGATTCACATCTTCCACCGACGTGCCACTCCCTCGAGCAATGCGCTTGCGGCGACTCCCGTTGATGATCCGATCGTTGACGCGTTCTTGAGGCGTCATGGAGTTGATGATTGCTTCGGTGCGCTTCAATTGGTCATCGATCATCGCCATGTGCTCGGGCGTGAGCCGGTCCAGACCCACCATCTTCAGCAGGTCGGCGGGCAAGAATTCCAGGAACTTCCCCAATGAACCCAAGCGCTTGGCCAGGCGCAGTTGATCGCGGAAATCCTCCAGAGTGAACGCGTTCTTGCGCAGTTTTTCTTCCAGGCGCTTCGCCTCTTGCTCATCGACCTGCGCCTGGACTTTCTCCACCATGGTCAGCACATCCCCCATGCCGAGGATGCGCGAGGCGATGCGATCGGGATAAAAGAGTTCCAATGCATCGTATTTCTCGCCCACGCCGATGAACTTGATCGGTTGCCCGGTGACGGCTTTGATCGACAGGGCTGCCCCTCCACGCGCATCGCCGTCCATCTTGGTCAGAATGACGCCGGAGATGCCCACTCGCCGATGAAATTGATCGGCGCTGTTGACGGCATCTTGGCCGGTCATGGCATCGGCGACGAAGAGGACCTCAATGGGGCGCATCTCGCGCTTGATCTGTTCCAATTCTTCCATCAGCGCCTCGTCGATATGCAACCGGCCGGCGGTGTCGATCAGCAAGGTGTCGAATCCAGTCAATTCGGCGTGGGCGCGCGCTCGGCGACAGAGTTCCAAAGGATCATGGCAGTCACCGTCCTCATAGATGGGACGATGAATCTGGCGAGCGATGATGGCCAGTTGCTCGCGGGCAGCCGGTCGATAGACATCGGTAGAGAGAAGCAAAGGATTCCGACCGCGTTGGGCAAGATAGTGAGCCAGCTTCCCCGCCGTCGTCGTTTTTCCCGAGCCTTGAAGGCCGACGAGCATGATGACGTTGGGAGTCCGCGCCGTGAACAGCAGTTGCGTGGACGTGCCGCCCAGCATCTGCACCAGCTCATCGTAAACGATCTTGATGACGTGCTGACCGGGCGACAGCGAGCCGAGTACCTCCTGCCCCAGCGCCTTCTCCTTGACGCGATCGATGAAGTGCTTGACGACCTTATAGTTGACGTCGGCTTCCAGCAGCGCGATACGAATCTCGCGCATCGCGGCCTGGATGTGTTCTTCGGTGACCTTCCCTTGACCGCGAAGGTCTCGTATGACCCGCCTCAACTTGTCCGAGAGTACGTCAAACATATCGCGCTTCAATGATTCCAGCCAAAACTACAAAGCTATCCTTCAACCCGGGAATTGTCAAGATGAACAAGGATTTGCGGGGGGTCGAGAGGAACTCGGCGGTCGGTCCTTCGTCCGTTTGGGCTTCGAGGGATGAGGATCAATTCTTGGGGTACAGACCCGCAGGGTGACTCTGTTCTGTGATCGCCGCCCATTGGTCGACCGCTTGTCTTCCTCGGTCTCAAGTGTTATGGTGATGTGTTTTGTGGGGGAGAAGAGGACGCATGGAAAAAATCATTCGGTATATTAACGCTCATCGACAACGGTATATTGACGAACTCATCGATATTGTCAAGATTCCCAGCATCAGCAGTAGCCGCGAGCATACGCCTCACGTCCGACGGTGCGCCGAGGTCCTGAAGGAGCACATGCTCCGAGCGGGGCTCCGTCGCGCTCGGATCATGCCCACGCCGGGACATCCGGTCGTGTATGGCGAGTGGGTGGAAGCGCCAGGGAAACCCACCGTTCTCATTTACGGTCACTATGACGTGCAGCCTGTCGAGCCCCTGGAGGCGTGGATCACGCCTCCGTTCCAACCGGAGATTCGACACGGGGAACTCTATGGCCGTGGCACGGTCGATGACAAGGGGCAGTTGTATATCCACCTGAAAGCGGTGGAGGCCTGGCTTCAGAACGAAGGGCGACTCCCGGTGAATGTGAAATTCATTGCCGAAGGCGAGGAGGAGATCGGAAGTCTCCATCTGGAAGAGTTCCTTCGCCAGCACAAGGATCTCCTGCGGGCCGATGTGGTCATCATCTCCGATACGCCGATGTTGGATCGCGGCATTCCTTCCATTTGTTATGGGCTTCGGGGATTGACCTACATGGAGATCGAAGTGCAGGGCCCGACCACCGATCTGCACTCGGGATCGTTCGGAGGCATTGTCGCCAATCCCGCCAATGTGCTCTGTGAGATCATCGCTCGCCTCAAAGACGAACGCGGTCGCGTGACGATCCCCGGTTTCTACGATAAGGTCGTGCCGATCAGCGAACAGGAGCGGCAAAATCTGGCACGCCTCCCATTCGATGAGCAGGCCTATTTCCAGTTGACGGGAGCACCGGCGCCATTCGGCGAAGAGGGCTTCACGATGCTCGAGCGGCTCTGGGCGCGGCCCACGTTGGATGTCAATGGCCTCGTCAGTGGCCATACGGGTGAGGGCGAGAAAACGATCATTCCCGCTCGAGCCCTGGCCAAAGTGAGCATGCGGCTCGTCCCCAACCAGGATCCGGATGAGATCGCCGGGCTGTTCGAAGACTATGTTCGCCGCATCGCTCCGCCGACAGTGCGCGTGACCGTCCGAAAATGTTCCACGGGAGTGGGATTCCTGGCCTCCTACGAGCATCCGGCTTTTCAGGCGGCCATTCGAGCTTTGGAGAAAGGTTTTGGCCGCCAGGCGGTGTTCATTCGCGAAGGAGGATCCATCCCGTTTGTGGGAACCATTTATGGGATTCTGCAGCGTCCCTGCATCTTGCTCGGGTTCGGGTTGCCTGACGAAAACTCGCATGCGCCGAATGAGAAGCTCAATCTGGAGAATTATCATCAAGGCATCATCAGTTGCGCGTACCTCTACCAGGAGCTGGCTGACGTTGATTTTCAATCGACGTGATGGGCGAGCGACGGATCGTCGATGAACGCCGCGGCTCGTCCTCACCCTCTCGACTCTGCGCCCGATCATGAAGCGCGCGCTTCTTTATATCGCGCTCGATTTCCCGCCGCTCAACAGCAGCGGCACGTATCGCAATGCGAAATTCGTCAAGTATCTCCCTCGCTTCGGTTGGCGACCGGTGGTCGTGACGCTCGATTGGCGTCGCGTACATCAAGAGCATCCACTGGATGCCGCGCTGTTAGAGGACATCCCGGAGCAGACGCCCATTCTCCGGCTGCCGCCGTTCAATCCCGCCGTGACGCTTCATCGATTGGTCCGGCGTCACCGGTCGAGGATCCAAGACGGCGTCGCGACGCTCACCGAGATCGCCCGGGATCGCCGTCCCCGGCCCCCCGCCTATCGATTGGCCCGGAGCCTGTTTCACGCGGCGCTCGCTCCCCTGGGGGACGTCTTCTTTTATTGGAATTTTCGCGCCTTGCCGGCCTGTCTTCGGTGGGCCAGGCGACATCGGGTGGAGGCCATTTTCGTCTCCGTGAGCCCGTGGACGACGGCTCTGCTGGGCCTCATGTTGAAGTGGAAGCTCGGCCGTCCGCTGATTGTCGATTTCCGCGATTACTGGACGATGTGGGCGGTCAAAGGCGAGCCCACTCTGCGCGATCGACTGGATGCTCATGTAGAACGGTGGATTCTTCGACACGCCGATCGCCTCATCTGCGTCCACCCGGCCATGGCGCGCGATTTCCAGACGCTGGAACCGAGCTGTGCCGGCAAGTGTCGCGCCATCACCAATGGCTACGATCCGGATGATTTCCCCAGTCTCGGCGCATCCCTCACGTCTTCGGCGGATTCTTCCGCTCCACTTCGGCTCGTCCATACCGGTCTCGTCTGGGGAGACGCCGCGCGACCACTTCTCGAAGCGCTCATGCGGCTCACCCCCGACGAGAGAAGGCGAGGCCTCCGCGTGGAATTCGTCGGCGGCTTACCTTCGTCTCAGATCGCGTTTGTGAAACGCCACCGGCTCGATGATTGCGTTCGCATCGAGCCGAGAGTACCTCATCGCCGAGCCATCGAACGCATGTGCCGGGCCGATCTGCTTCTCCTGCTCATTGTGGATAACGAAGGGGGGCGCAAGTGGTATCCGGGCAAGCTCTTCGAATACATGTATGCCCGTCGACCTATACTGGCCATCGCGCCCCAGGGCATCGCCACCCAACTCATCCGTGAGGCTGGCGTGGGGTGGGCCGTGGAGCCGCGGGATATCGATGGACTCGCCCGGATTCTCAGGAGCCTGGCGACCGATGGATCCCTCGTTCATCACCAGTATTACCACCCTCGGGAGGAGGTCATCGCGCGCTTTCATCGCCTTCGCTTGACCAGGACGTTGGCCTCGGTCCTCGACGAGCTCTGCCCGCTCAACGGATCACGCTCGACGGAGGATCAAGGTATTTGACGCCGGTCAAGAGAAGAAGTAGAATGAGGCCGTTCCAGGAGAGCGGGTGAAGGGGAGATGAACGCGCTGCGGGTGTCGATTATCATTCCAACCTATGGGCGGGAGGCGATTCTCTGTCAGACGCTCCAGTACGTGCTGGAACAAGATCGACCGGCGGATGAAATTCTGGTCATCGATCAGACGCCACGCCATGAGCCGGAGACCGAGGCCTTCCTCCATCATCTCGTCGCCGCGGGAAAGATTCGTCTCGTCCCACAGGGAGCGCCGAGCGCCTCGCGAGCGCGTAATCGTGGCATTCTCGAGGCGACGGGCGACGTTTTGATTTTCATAGACGATGATGTGGCAGTGGAGAGGGACTTCGTTCGCGCCCATCTGGAGAATTATCGAGACGAGACCATCGCTGCCGTGGCCGGCGCGATCTGGTCAGAGAGGGGAGTGCCGTTACCGCCGGTCAGACAACGGCCCGCTCCAGCCCGGCGAGGGCCTTTGAGCTGGATGGATGTCCCGCCGAATCTCGCTTTCCGAACGGAGAAAATTCTCCTGCCCGCAGGCAACTGCTCGGTCCGCCGAGCCGTGGCCCTCCGGGTGGGAGGATTCGACGAGAACTACGGGCGCTACGACTATCATGCCGATTATGATTTTGGCTGGCGCATTCATCGAGCGGGTGGGAAGATCATTCACGATCCGCGAGCGGGCATCCATCATCTGGTCGCTCCCCGCGGAGGCTGCCGCGTCGAGAGAGCCCATCGGCGGATCCCCGAAGTGGAGGAGCTGCGTCCGAAATTTTATTTCTATGCCAAGCACTTTCCCACACCTCATAGTCTGATTCCCATCTATCGGCTCCTGCGCCAGCACGTGATCAACCGTGCCAATGTTCTCGATCCTCCATCCCTGCTGGTGGCGTTCGGGCGGGCGCTGGTGGCATTGGGCAAAGCAGTCTATGATGCTCGAATCATCGGAGAGCGCAGTTTGGTGCGCGATGTCACTCGAACGACCGTCTGCCGGTCAGATGGCCTGAAGGTCTCGCCATGAATCGACATCGCCCATGAAGGTGTTGCACGTCAATCAATATTATGCGTCGGTGGGTGGAGCCGAATACTACATCGATGAGATCTCGGAGCACCTCTGGCGGCGCGGCGTGGAGGTCGCCGTCTTGTATGCGGTGAAGACGGGGAGGGAGTTCCACGCTCCGGCAAGGGAAGAAGTTCATCTGGATTGTCTCGGGCGCTGCCAGGTGAGCCTCGTGGAGCGCGGCGAGCGCATTCGACGCACCGTGGAGGCCATTGATCCAGACGTCATTCAGGTGCATCGGTTAGACGATCCCACCGTGTTGCATCTGCTGGTGGAATTGAGGCCGACGATTCAGTTCGTCCACACCCACAGCGGCCACTTCTGTCCCGGCGATGGGAAGTTCTATCGCCGCGAAGAAAAGCGATGTTCGCGCCCGTTCGGTCTCCACTGTCTCATCGCGCCCTATCGGCATCGATGTGGTCGTCGACATCCCGGGCACCTCGTCGCTCAGGTTATGGCCGTGCGTCGCTGGCTGGATGTGGCTCCCAGGCTTTCCAAGCTCATCGTCGCCAGTCAGTACATGAGGCGCGAATTGATTCGCGTGGGTCTCGCCCCAAGCCATATTGCCGTGAATCCGATCGGCGTCGACGTCGGGCGGGATGGAGCGGCGAAGCCGGAATCGCCCGCCGGCGAGGCGATTGTGCTGTTCGTCGGACGCCTCTATGAAGCGAAAGGGCCACAGGTGTTGCTGGCCGCTTTAGAACGCCTCGGCACTCCTTGTCGCGCCGTCTTCGTGGGTGACGGCCCTTTGCTCGCCGCACTGAAGGAGAGAGCCGAGCGGCTCTCTCCCGACCACCAGGTCGAATTCGCCGGATGGGTTGATCGCCGTCGGCTCGGAGACTTCTATCGACGAGCGCGGGTCGTGGTGGTGCCCTCGGTCTGGCCCGAGCCATTCGGCATGGTGGGCGTCGAAGCGATGGCCTACGGCAAGCCGGTCATCGCTTTCGATGTCGGGGGAGTTGCCGAGTGGTTGAAGGACGGGCAGAATGGATTCCTCATTCCCGCCCGCGATGTCTCGCGGCTGGCGGCGGCGATTGAGCGGTTGCTGGTCGATGCCGCACTCCGCCGAGACATGGGGCGTCGGGCGCGCGCCTTAGCCGTTCAGCAATTCAGTATCGAGCGGCACCTGGACGCGCTTCTGCAGATCTACGCCGAGGCGATGGGAGCGTCAACCAACGGGTCGATGAACGTTGACCGGGTGGAATCGATCTGAGAGAATGAGGATCGGCGGTGGCTCCTCGCGGAGGTTCCATGGCGGTCAGTGAAGGAGCGAGATGACTCGGATTCATGCCCGAAGATACCAGGCGAGAGCGCAAGGCGAGGGTGAGAGCGCGAGCACCTGGCGAGGCTCGGACGCCGTCCCGGTGGGGGAGGCGTGGTGATCGGCTTCCGCGCCGCGTCCTCTGACCCCACGGCCTCGTGATGGAGGCGAGCGCGTCGTATGCTGAGAGTAGCGATCCTGTGTCCAGAGTTCCCTCCCGATCGCAGCGGGCTGGCCGACCATACAGCGGCGCTGGCCGCGCATCTGGCTGCGCACGTGGAGGTCATCGTCATCACCTCGCGTCGGGGAAAAGAAGCGGAGACCATCAACGGCGTCCGCGTCATGCGTCGCATCCCGCGGTGGGATTGGCCGGGGAGAGCCATACTCAAACAGGTGCTCGCCGAAATGCGTCCCGATTGGCTGCTGGTGCAATATGTTCCTCATATGTACGGTCGGGGCGGAATCAATCTCGCCCTCCCACTCCTCCTCTGGTGGTGGCGTCGGCGAGCGGGGGCCATCGTCCTCCTCATTCACGAGCTGTACCTCCCCTGGTCTCTCGCTCCTCGGCGGTTGCTCGCCGCCGTGATTCAACGACTCATGCTGGCGATGAGCATCCTGGCGGCCCGGCACGTCGGCGTCTCGACGGAGGTTTGGCGACGCCGGTTGGCGCATCTGTTTCCCTTCCGTCGCTCGTGCTTTCATCATCTCCCCACGCCATCCAATATCCCTCCAGTACCGATGAGTCCGCCAGAGAGAGTTTCCCTTCGTCGCCAGCTGGGAGTGGCTCCTGATGAAATCCTGCTCGGATTTTTCGGTACGTTGCATGACTCCAAGCTCATCGATTATCTCGGCGAGAGTCTTCAGGCTCTCCTGGCCCGTGGTCATCGCGCCCGACTGCTGTGCATTGGACCGACTCCCAGTGAATTGCTGAGAGCGCTGAATGGGATTGATGCTTCGTGGCGCGAACGGGTTCTGGGTACCGGATATCTGAGCGCCGAGGAGGTGTCTCGCTATCTTTCGGCGATTGATCTTTTTCTCCTGCCACTCATTGATGGCGTTTCCAGTCGTCGGAGTTCATTGATGGCCGCGCTCAGCCATCGGATACCGGTCGTCGCCACAGTGGGACCGGGAACCGATCCGGTGCTCGCCCGCCGCGCGGCCTTGGCCTTATCACCGGTTGGAGATAAGGCGGCGTTCGTTGCCCAGGTGCTCGCCTTGGTTGATGATCCCGAGCGGCGTCATCGAGTCGGAATGGGAGGTTGGGATCTCTATCGCACAGAGTTCAGTTGGTCGGTGGTGACCGATCGATTGCTCAGGCTATTGAACAATGATGGCCACGACGCCTGACAAGATCTTGCTCGTCTTTCCCGTCGGCGAGCGCGGTGGCGCTGAAACCGTTTTCTGCACGCTCGCCGAACATCTGGATCGGAGGCGATTCCAGCCCATGGCGTGGTTCCTTCGACCGGGATCGCTCGTCGAGGAGATGCGGGCCAAGGGGATCGACGTCTTTCTCACGCCCATCACGCGGTTGCGCGATCTGGCGAATGTCTGGCGCACGGTCCAAACGGGGCGACAGTTCATCCTCGGTGAAGGTATTCGCCTGGTCGTCAGCTCGCTCGGATATGGTCACATCTACGGTGGGCTGGCGGCGTGGCGAGCCGGTGTGAAGGCCATCTGGTGGCAACACGGAATCGCGTCGGCGAAGAACTGGGTCGATCGCATTGCGTCTCGCATTCCAGCCAGGCTCATCATCACCAGTTCCCACATTGCCGCTCGCCGCCACGCCGAAGTGTACGGAGCGAATGGAGGGCGACTGAAGGTGATCCATCCCGGTGTGGAGCTCGTGCCCGATCAGATGCTCTCGGCGGCCCATCGCCGGATCGTATCGGAGAGACTCGGTCTCCATCCTCGAGCCACCGTCGTCGCGTGCATTGGGCGATTCCAACCGGGGAAGGGGCAGGCCGTGTTGATTCGCGCCGCCGCCGAGGTTTGCCAGCGACATCCAAATGTGATGGTCTTGCTCGTGGGGAGTGAAATGTACGGCTTGGATCGAGGATACGAGCGGGAATTGAAACGGCTCGTGGCCACATTGGACCTTCAGAAAAATGTCCTGTTCGCGGGATTCTGCCGGGATGTGACGGCCATCTGGCCAGCCGTCGATCTGGTCGTTCATCCGGCTACGGCACCCGAGTCGTTTGGCGTATCCATCATCGAGGCCATGGCGGCGGGCAAACCGGTCGTGGTGACCGACGTCGGTGGGCCCGGCGAGGTCGTCGTCCACGGCGAATCGGGATGGCTCGTCGCGCCCGATGATGAGCGGGCGTTGAGCCGGGCGATTCTCATGCTGATCGAGAGTCCGTCGTTGCGCCGGAGACTGGGACGGGCCGCGCGCCAGCGGGTGGCCACCCATTTCAGTCGTCGCGCCATGATCCGAAGAGTCGAGGCGGCGTTTCGTTCGGTCTTGGAGTCATGAACGATGTTTCGGGAAGCGGGACCGGAATTCTATAGTGAGCAATACTATCGCACGCAGTGCGGTGGACACGAGCAGTTTGAGACGTTCGACGGATGGCACCTCGATCCCATTCGTCGACGGGCGCTCGCGCTCGCTCAGATCGAGCCCGACCAGCGCGTCCTGGATATCGGTTGTGGCCGGGGAGAGATGGTGCTGGCCTGTGCGCTGAGAGGCGCGCAGGTTATTGGGGTGGATTTCAGTCCGCATGCCGTTCGTCTCGCCCGGCAGTTACTCGACAAATTCAATGTGCGCGCTGCGACGGCCATCGTTCAGATGGATGCGATCAACCTGGGATTCACGCCGAATCAATTCGATTGCATCCTGATGCTCGATCTCGTCGAACACATTTCCGAGGAGCGATTAAGGCCGCTCATGCGACAGTGTCATCGCTTGTTGAAACCGGGAGGGCGATTGGTCATTCATACCGGGCCCACGCGAGAGTTCATCCGCTATGGACAGCACGTCAAGCGGTTGATCGCCCGATGGCGCCGGCAGCCCGTGCCCGCCGTGGTCACCTGGGAGGGCGAAGCGCGCCTGGCCGGCCATTGCAATCTTCATTCCCGGGAGAGTGTGTTGGATGTCCTGGCGGCATTTGAGACGAAGTGGGCGGATTATGCGTTCACCATCGACAGAGGCTGGACCAAGCGCCTGGCTCGCGCATGCCGATTGACGCGCTACTTGGCCTTCAATCTGTGGGCCGTAGGAGTGAAAGCGAAGGACTCGTCCGACAGCCGGAGAGAAGCGGCCCTCCGGTGATATGAACGGTCTCTCACCGACCGAGGGAGGACATGGAACGAGGATGAGATTGAGACGTTCGCGACGCACGAAGCCCACGTGGTTCGGATCGCTCTTTCCCGAGAATCGGCTCGCCCATGCCACGCTCATGGGCACGATTACGATTGGATTCTTCCTCGCCTACATCAAGGATCATTATCCCTCCCCCCTCAGCTACTTTCTCTTCGATATTGGGTTGGCCTTAACCCTGTTCTTCTGGTTGACGGGGACCGACCGGGTGCGACGCCTGACGCTCCCCGGGACGCCGTTGACGCGACCGTTGATGCTGTTTTATGCCGTTTGTTTCGTGTATATGTTCTTCCCTCAGGTGCCCCTGCTGGTGAGTCTTTCCGCGTTTCGTGGATGGTGCGTGTCGTCGTTGGCTTTTCTCTTTGGATACGACCTCATCAAATCGTCCCGACAGGTGCGCGCCTATTTGTGGCTGGTCGTCGGCTTGGCCATGATCTCCGGCCTCTATGGCGTCTATCAGTATGCCGTGGGCATCGAGCACATCATCGGCCAGAGCCCGGTCATGGCCGAGCGCCATCGGTTCGCCACCTATGTGACCGAAGAGGGCGAGGTCGAGTTTCGCATTTTTTCCACGTTCGTTTCGGCCGGCGCTTTTGGAACGATGATGGCCTACGCCAGTTTCATCGCCATGACCTTGGCGTTGGGTGGGCGCGTCAGGCGAAGAGAGCAGCGGCTGCTCATGCTGGCTATCGTTCCCATGGTCACCAGCCTGGTCCTGACGGGGACCCGCGCCGCGCTGATCATGATGCTCATCGGCGTGATCATCCTCTGCTGGTACAAGCGGCGATTTCGCAATTATATGACCGTCCTGACGCTCATCTTCTTGGGCATTCAACTGGGCATCGGGTTGACGCAAGGTCGAGCCGCGGAACGATTCGCCACGCTCATGCATCTCAACGTCATTCTCGGCCGACTGCTGAACCCGCTCACCACTGGCTGGCGGGCGATTATGGAGGCTCCCCTGGGACATGGACTCGGTGTGACCGGACACGGCGTTCCCTTCTTCCTGCTCCAACGCTACCCGGAACTGCATCTCATCTTTTCCGATGGTGACTTCGGTCGCGCCATGGTGGAGATGGGGATTGTGGGCCTGCTCCTCTTGGCGTTCATCTTGTTCACGGCCGTTCGGGGAGCCCATCGTGCGCTTCGCGTCCTGCGCGCCAGCTCCTCGGAAGATATCGCCTTGGCCGTTTTCGGAAGTGCGGTGATGGTGGGCATGACGACGCTGGTGGGATCGCCTTTCCTGGGCATCCCCCATGGATTGCTGTGGTGGTTTTTCCTGGGAGCCTTGTTCAAATTGCGGGCCGTGCGGATCGCGCGTGGCGTCCATCTTCTCTCCCATCGGCCATATCGGCGCGTGGTCGTCGGGCCAATTCACCATCCGGCGGATGTGTCGCCGACATGAAAATTGCTCTCGTCGTTCACGATTATCATAAAACTGGCGGACATAGTCGCTATGTCGCCGAGTTAGCCGAGCGCTTCGCCGGCGAGCACGAAGTGCACGTGTTCGCCAACCGCTTCGATGGCCCACTTCATGAAGCCATCCGGTACCATCGCGTTCCGGCGTGGCGCATCTCATCGTTGACCACCATCCTCTCGTTCTTACCCCTGGCCACGCTGAGAGTGGGCAGGGGATTTGATATCGTTCATGCGCAAGGGGCGTCCTGTTGGTGCCCGGATGTCGTGACGGCGCATATTTGCTTAGGAGGATGGTTCGCCGCACAGGCCGAGCACCAGGGTGGGCTCCGTTGGTCCCAGCGCGTGTTCCGGGCGTTAGGATGCCGATTGGAGCGAGCAATCTACCGACCGCACCGCTCGCCTCAGGTCATCGCTGTATCCGAGCGGGTGCGGCGGGATCTGGCAGCGTGCTATCAGCGGACGTCAGAGGTGACCGTCATTCATCATGGCGTGGATCTCGATCGTTTCCATCCGCGACAACGTCATCGCTATCGAGCGGGGATGCGAAAGGAACTGGGATTCACCGGGACGGATTTTGTGGCTCTCTTCGTCGGCGACTTGCAGAAAGGAGCGATGGTGGCCATCGAGGCGATCGCTCGGGCCGAGAACGTCTCTTTGCTTTTGATCTCGCGCTCGCCGCTCGATCCATATCGGCGATGGGCTGCCCGAATGGGCGTGAGTCATCGCGTCGTCTTCGCGCCGCCGACCGACCAGATCGAGCGGATCTATGCCGTCGCCGATGTGTTCTTCTTCCCCACCTTCTACGATGCCTTTGGGATGGTCATCACCGAGGCCATGGCCATGGGACTGCCGGTCATCACCAGTCGGGCGGCCGGGGCGGCCGAACTCATCGTCCCCGGCCAAGAAGGGATTCTCGTCGATGAGTCCGCTGACGTCGAACAATGGGCTCTGGCCCTCCGTCGGCTCGTCACCGATGCCCCGCTCAGAGAGCGTTTGGGAAGGGCGGCGCGGCGGAAGATCGAGGCCTACACCTGGGATCGCGTGGCTGAGGAGACGATGGCCGTCTACCGGCGGGCGTTAGAAGAGAAGCAGCATCGGCCCGGAGTGACCTTTCTGGTCAATGGAACCAGGGCGAGTGCCTTGGGCGTTCGGGCTCGCGCCTTCGCCGAACGATTGAACGATCACTATGAAGTGCATCTCCTCTATCGATCCCGGCACAAGCTCCGCTCGCTGTTGCGATTCATCGTCCATCTGTGTCGGCGCCGTCCGCGGCTCGTCTACGTGGTTGATATGGGATATTCGGGAGTACTCGCCGCGACCCTCTACAAGTGGCCGACGCGGGCGCGCCTCATCATCGACACCGGTGATGTGATCACCGAGCTGGCCCGGTCCATGGGGACGAGGAGCCGGCTGGGATTGAAATTGACCGAATGGTTAGAACGGCTCTCGCTGAACGTCGCCGATCATCTCGTCGTTCGGGGCACGCGCCATAAGGCGTGGCTTCGCGCCCGAGGGATCGATCGCGTGGAAGTGATTCCCGATGGCGTGGAGACCGATCGTTTCCGGCCGCTCGATGTCGCCGAGTTGCGGCGGCAATATGGCCTGGATGGCGTTTTGACCGTTGGATTGGTCGGGACGTTGACCTGGAATGAGCGGTGGGATATGGGATACGGTTGGGAGTTAGTCGAGGTGTTGCGCTGGCTCAAGGATGAGCCGGTCAAGGGCGTGCTCATCGGCGATGGTTCGGGCGTCTCTCGGCTCAAAGTGCGCTGTCGTCGGTACGGGATCGAGGAGAAGATCGTGTTTATCGGGCGCGTGCCTTATGAGGCGTTGCCCGCTTATCTCAACCTCATCGATGTGTGTCTCTCGACGCAAACCAACGACCTGGTCGGTCAGGTGAGGACGACGGGGAAACTCCCTCTCTACCTGGCCTGCGGTCGCTATATTCTGGCCAGCGCCGTCGGCGAAGCGGCGCTCATCCTCGATGAGGAGATGCTGGTGGCTTATGAGGGCGTCAAGGATGCGGACTACCCCCGGCGGCTGGCCGAGCGTATTCGAGAGATTGTGCGGGCGCGGAGCAAACTCCAAACCGGCGCGGCTCATCGCGCTCTGGCGCTGGAGCGATTCGATTATCGCGTCTTAGCCGAAAAGGTGAAGGCGCTCGTCGATGAGGTCGTCGGAGATGCTGATCGAGCGACCGGAGTGCGATCGAGAGCGAAACGAGGAGCGGGATGATGCGCATCTCTCTGTTTCCCGATCTGGCCATCGAGAATTGGAAGAGCATGGATCGGTATGCCCACCGGCTGAGAGCCTGGTTGCCGCTGGTCGCCGATCAATGTGAGATCCGGTGGGCGCGGGTGGAGCCGTCTCAATGGCTCGATCGCTATCTGCGCATTCCCTATTTCAAGCGAGTTCTCAACGATCGGTTCTACTCTCGATATGTCGTTTATCCGCGCGCGGCGCGGGCATTTCAAGGCGACATCAACCATGTGCTGGATCACTCGTATGGACACTTATTGCGCGTCCTCGATCCGGAGCGCACCATCGTGACCGTGCACGACCTTTATCCTTTCCACCTCATGGACGAGCCAGCGCGCACGTTGCGCCAGTTGGGGCGGGCTCGCTTGCTCCGTTGGGTCATGGAGTACGCGCTGCGCGCTCGATGGCTCATCGTGAATTCGGCGTGGACTCGGTGGGAGTTGATGCAACGCACCGGCTATCCGGCCTCTCACATTTCGGTCATTCATATGGGCGTCGATGACATCTTCTTTCAGCCGATTGATGAAGCGACGGTGCGGGAGTATCGACGATCATTGGCCGTTCCCTCATCGGCGGCGCTCGTGCTCCATGTAGGGACGTGCGACCGACGGAAGAATATCCCTTCGTTGTTGAGGGCGATCGAGCGGCTGGTCACAGAGATGGGCGTGGATGCTTATATGCTCCAGATCGGTGGCCGATTCACGTCGGATCAAGAGCGGTTCATTGATCGACTCGGCCTGAATGGGCGCATCCGTCAGCGATCTCGCGTGTCGATGCGCGAATTGATATGTGCCTATCGGGCGGCGGATGTACTCCTGCTCCCCTCGACCTACGAGGGTTTCGGCATGCCGACTCTGGAAGCGATGGCGGCGGGCACGCCCGTCGTGGCGTCTGATATCGGCGCGTTCCGAGAGATCGTCGGTGATGCCGGTCTGTTCGTTCCGCCGACCGATCCAGAGCGACAGGCCGAAGTGGTCGCCTCGCTCCTGGAGGATGCCCCTCTCAGGGCTCGATTGATCGAGCGGGGCCGGGCGCGCGCCATCCGGTTCAGTTGGGCGGAAACGGCACGAAAGACATTCGCCGTGTATCGTCGCCTTCATGCTGGAGACGCATGATCAAAATCCTCTACCTCAATCCATCTGCGCATCTGGGCGGTGCCGAGTGGGTGCTCTATGATGTGGTGACGCATCTGGATCGCCATCGATTCCAACCCGTGGTGGCTCTGCCCAAGGAGGGGCCTCTCGCCGAGAGCTTGAGAGAGGCGGGCATCGACGTTCGATTGATCGAAGCGTTCGCGCCTCTGTTGAAGCTGGGACGATACAGCCGGTGGCGCGACTATCTCCGGGTCAGTCCGGCCCTGTCTCGCGCGCTCCAAGGAGGGCAAGCGCTCAGCCGCATCGTCCAGGACGAGGGCGTCGCCATCATCCATGCCCACGGCATCAAAGCCCACTTGCTCTCGGCGCTGTTGAAGCCGGTACTCCACGTTCCCATCATCTGGCACGTTCACGATTTCATCGGGGGGCGTCGATTTCATCGACTCTATCGGTGTGTGGCCGGTATGGTTCCCTCTCTGGTGATCGCCAATTCGCGAGCCGTGGCCGACGATCTCGGTCCTGATCCCAATGTCGTCGTCGTGTATAACGGCGTCGATCTCCAGAGGTTTTCGCCGATTCGGAGGAGCGCCGAGGGCGGGTCGTACCATGTGGGGATGATCGGTGTGCTGGCTCCCTGGAAGGGGCATGGTGTTTTTTTGGAAGCCGCGCGACGGGTGAGCGAGAGGCTGGAGAACGTCCAATTCTGGATTGTGGGCGATGAGATTTACGATACCGATGGACACCGGGGGTATCGGCGTCGACTGGAAGAGTGGGTCCGGGAGGCCGGACTCCATGGGCGAGTCCGATTCACCGGCTTTTGCCGAGATGTGGCCCGTGTCATCGGTGGACTGGATATCGTCGTCCATGCCTCGATAGAACCGGAACCGTTTGGGCGCGTGCTCGTCGAAGCGATGGCCTGTGGGAAGCCAGTGATTGCCAGTCGTGCGGGCGGCGTGCCGGAGATCGTAGAACATGACGTCAACGGACTCCTCGTCACTCCCGGTGATGTTGAGCGATTGGCCGACATGATCTTACGGCTCTTGAACGATGCCGATGAACGAGAGCGGTTGGGGAGGGCTGGGCGGCGGCGCGTCGAGGAGCGCTTCTCGCTGGCCGAACAGGTGAGGCGCATTCAACGACTTTACGAATCACTGTGGCCGTCCGGCACAATAGACGAGGACGATCGAGCGCTGGCGGTCGATCGCTGATCAGCGATGAAAGTTCTACAAGTGGGAAAATTTTATTACCCGTATCCGGGTGGCATGGAAACGGTCCTGCGCCATCTCTGTCTCGCCATTCGCGATCGCGTTGACGTGCGCGTTCTGGTGGCCAATACGTCACCGGTGACTCGGCGAGAGACGATCGAAGGGATTCGCGTGACGCGAGCGGGGAGTTGGGGCATGGTGGCGTCAACGTCTCTTTGTCCGACGTTCCCTCAGCTCATGAGAGCCTGTGAGGCGGACATCATTCATCTCCACGAGCCGAATCCTTTGGCCGTCTTATCTTATCTGGCCGTCCGACCGCGGAGCAAACTGGTCATCTCCTTCCACAGCGAGATCGTCCGCCAGCGGGCTCTGGCCCAGGCCTATCATCCTTTCTTGATGAGGGCGCTTCGACGGGCCGATCGTATTATCGTGGGTTCGCCCGCGCCGCTCGATCACTGGCCGACGCTGGCGCCGTTTCGCCACAAGTGCGCGATCGTTCCTTTCGGGATCGATACGCGGCCGTTCCAGGATGAAGAGCGGTGGGCGGCGCGCGCGCGCGACATTCGTCGTCGATATGGCGAGCCGCTGCTGTTATTCGTCGGGCGATTGGTGTATTACAAAGGGCTGGAGTACCTCATCGAGGCGATGCGACGAATTCCGGCGCGCCTGTTGGTGATCGGCGATGGGCCGCTACGAGGGAGGGTTCAGCAGAAGATCGAAGAGGATGGATTGGGAGGCAAGATCGCGTTATTGGGCGAGCGTTCGCCGGAGCACTTGCCCGCTTATTATCATGCGTGCGATGTCTTCGTTCTTCCCTCCACGCATCGTAGCGAAGCGTTTGGCATCGTCCAGTTAGAGGCTATGGCCTGTGGGAAGCCGGTAGTCAGTACGAATCTTCCATCGGGCGTGCCCTGGGTCAATCGCGATGGTGAGACGGGACTGATCGTCCCACCCAAAGATGTCGGTGCGTTGGTGCGGGCCATTCGGTTGCTCCTCGCCCATTCGGAGTTGCGTCTGAGATTAGGAGGCGGTGGACGCCGGCGCGTCCATCGGGAATTCACGCGCGAGCGCATGGGCGACCGCATGATGGCCGTGTACGAGGAGGTGCTGACCTGAAAGCCAGAATTCATTTCAAAATCTTCAGTCTACTTCTGCCCCTCTGTTGGAGTGAGCATGAACGTTACCCTTCCCTCGTGGTCTCCTACGAATGTGACATTTAAAAGAAGATTCATGGTTGCTCATTGAGGTTAGGGTGTTCAATCTCGTTGATTTCTGTGAGGCCTCTACTTTACACTGATCGCTGAAAACTCTTAGGGAGGCTGTGGTCATGTCGATCAAAACGGGCGAAAAAATTTGGCATAATGGGGCGTTCATTGACTGGAATGAAGCGAGAATTCATGTGATGTCACATGTTGTCCATTATGCTTCGGCTCTATTCGAAGGGATCCGATGTTACGAGACAGGGAGAGGGCTAGCCATCTTCCGCTTAAGGGAACACCTCCACCGGCTGATCCGTTCATGTCACATTTATCGCACACCACTGCCTTATTCGCTTGATGAACTCATGCAGGCATGTGTTGAACTGGTGAGAGTGAACAGGATGGGCGCTTGTTATATTCGTCCCATTGTATTCCGGGGTTATGGAGCCTTTGGTGTGAACCCGCTCCCTAATCCGGTCGACCTATATGTGGCGTGTTGGGAATGGGGCCAATACCTAGGAGCTGGGGCGTTGGAACAAGGTGTGGATGCATGTGTGTCCAGTTGGACTCGAATGGCCCCTAATACCCTTCCCCCGATAGCGAAATCGGCCGCCAACTATATGAATTCTCAGCTTATAAAAATGGAGGCGGTTGCTAATGGCTTCGCCGAAGGAATTGCGCTTGATGCCTCCGGACATGTGAGTGAAGGCACGGCAGAAAATATTTTTCTCGTCCTCAAAGGCACTCTCTACACGCCCCCTCTCGCTTCTTGTATCCTGCCCGGCATTACGCGAGACACAGTGATAAAGTTATGTGAGAGCCTGGGGTTTGAGGTGAAGGAGCACATGATCCCAAGAGAAATGCTCTATATTGCCGACGAGCTTTTTTTCACCGGTACGGCGGTAGAAATCACCCCTATCAGGAGCGTGGATAAAATCCAAATTGGTAATGGTCGACGTGGACCCATTACCGAGCAACTCCAGGAGGAATTTTTTGCCATTGTCTCCGGTCGGAAAGATGTCCCCGAAGGTTGGCTGACATTCATATAGAAGAGAGATTGCTTCTCCACGCGCTCTCTCGACCGGAACCACGTCGATGCCGAGAGAATAAGTCGCTGCAGTCGTTGTGACTTCTTGCTCACCCCTCATTTGTAACGTATGCAATTTCATGGGCGAGGTCTGTGCGAATCTGCACCATCTGCGCTTATATCTAGTACTTTACCACAGTGATTATTGAGGGTATAGGCGATGGAGCTTGCGTCGAGCGTCTGCCGTGGTAAACTGCCAACTCACGATGGCTTGCGTGGCATTGCGCGCTTCAACCCAGGCTTCGACCT